>JGI20169J29049_11449049_pt1 | contig 10638 bp, 5 predicted proteins | sample TergutNc150P1_FD_29049 | JGI IMG/M metagenome (IMG submission 29049) | reverse complement strand
AAAAAAAAAAAAAAAAAAAACACAAGTGGTGCTTAAACACAAAGCTGAACCATGCGTAGCACAAAAATAAAAGACCACACCATCTGTCATGCTCAAACTAAAGGGTGAACCATCTTACAACTCTGCAACAAAACACCACACAATCTACAGTATTAAACCAAACATCACAAAACCTGGAGTGCTGAAACAAAAATCTGCACCATATTAGTATTAAAATAAGTGTAACTAATTTAAGATGATTATAAACTGTAATGCAAACCTGTTTCATGTTCAAAAAGTCTCAGTTTCAAGTCCTGACTGAGAGACCAATATTCCAGTATCTTGGATTTTTCTCAACCATGCCAGGCAACAATGGAATAGTAGCTTGAAACAGGCAACAACTGCCTCTTGCGTGGCATTTGAAAAACCACTGTTATATGAACTAAGAATGAACTAAACTGTGTATACTTGTTTGGTATTTTGGTAAACAAAATTACACAACTTTAATTGGAATTTCTGTACAAAACACACAAATACACAGAGAAAACCTGAACTTACAAATGATTTATTCATAGCTCTCTTGACTTCATCAGATCCCTGGGAATAGATTTTCTGGAACAATGCATTGAGAGCAGCATCGCCTTCTGGATTTTCATCCCCTTCTTGTTTGGTAATATCCCCAACAACACGATCCCAATCTGTTGCTTTAGGTGCAGAACTGGGATACTTTGGAGGGCCAACATTTAATGCAGCTGAAATTAGATAAACACATTAAAGGTACCTGTCAAAAATACAGTGCAATCAGAAGCAAAGGATATCTGAATCATACAAAGATAATTATATTTCTTAATTTGAAAGTTATGTAACAAAAACAATAAAAAAAATTTACTGTATAGTTCTATTTACATTTCTACTTACTTCTGAAAAGTGCAACATACACACAGCAACTATGACCTACTAATATATGCAGCCACATCATCATTGCATTAATCACACACCATTGTATGATAATGAACTATTTTAACAAAGTGTAACTTCAGCAAGCACAGATAATGAGCTCCCTGAAGATGGTGTGACTACACCGAAACATGTCAGAGCTATTTTAATGTAAATATTAATATTGTTTTTAAGACAATCACTTGTGCATTCGTTGGTGAATAAATGACTGATAATTAATGAAAATTTTAGCATGTTACAATTTACTAGTATACTTTAATTGGTTTTTACATTGTTTCACTTATGGTGTACAATGCCTTTTAGATGGCCACCACCCTCCTGAATGCACAGGTGCACGATTGGAGAAGCTGCGCAAAACTTCTCGAAGTGTTTTTCTGAAATGATTATCTCATACTGCTTGTTTGAGTGCATTTAAGCCTAAAGGGCATCTACTGTATGCTTTACTTTTCAAATAACCTCACAAAAAAAAGAAGGTTCTGTCAGGTCTGGCAAATGAGGCCACTGCACATCACCGAAACAAGCAACCACCCACTGTGAAAAGAAACAGAGAAGTGCAGCCATGCCATGTGGGCCGTAGCACCATCCTGTTGAAACTCCAAGTTACGGTTAGGTGGAAGCTTTGGGACTAGAAATTCATTGATCATCTCTGTGTAATATTGTGATGTGACTGTGATGGCTTGTCCATCTTCATCCTCAAAGAAGTAGGGTCCAGTGACTCCTCTGGACCAAACAGCACACCAAAGTGTAACTTCTGGGTTATAAAGGGGACAATGGTGAAGTTTATGAGGATTTGCAGCTGACCAGTATCAAAAGTTCTGCTCATTAACTGTGCCATGCAAATGAAAATGTGCCTCATCATTCATCAGAAGGTTGTTCAGCAGTTCTGGATTTTCAGCCAATATTATTCCCTGAAACTGATAAAAAATTAGTAAGTGTGCCTCTATGTCTTGATCACTCACAGAATGCACAATCTGCAATTTGTATGGGTGAAGATTCAGGTCACTATGTAGGACGCACTCAACACTCCTGTCAGAGAAGCCTAACGCTTGAGTGTGTTTACTTCCAGATCACCACAGACCGTGGCTGATGGACGCCAACATTCCGGCAAGGTTCTTGGGTATGTAAAATGAGGATGGCTGATGAGGTGGCTTTGTTATGCATGAAAGACCCTTCTTCATGCCACTTCCTTACCCAGTGATGGATTGCATTTAGATATTGAGCTTCCAGTCAACTCATTTCACAGTGAAATCAGCGCCGTAATGCACCCCATCTGAATAAAGAGTTCCACAGCACACATTCTCTAACTCCCCAACCCTTCATGATGACTAATATTGAAGGTCAATGCTTTAGTTAAAACGCCATGATACCCCAGCGGAGAAGCGCATAATTAAAATTTCAAAATGCTTTACTATTTCTGCTGGACCCTGTATATGCAGCTATGGCATCCCCTCTATGGTGGGCAATACAGTGCTCTCTTCATACTCCCTAACTTAAAATATTATTATATTTTCAATACGTTGTACTCTAATATCTTGAATACCTACTGCATTCTTGTTATGTGCTCAACACAATGGTGTTCCTGAAACCTGTGACATATTGAAACCAATCATATTCAACTGTGGATGTAATTTGATAAGCTAATCTGCATGATATGTATGAAGGCATCTCAGTGGTACTCAAGGCAGCCATTATGGTACCATTTATGACACAGAGTTAAAAAGTATAAAAATTGATTGTCCATTGCCATGCAGTTCCTACCATCTCAAGCAATTAATTTCCATAAACAAAATGTGGATACAAATGCAGTGGGCCACATCGAAACAGTGAACAAAATCTAACTGTATTAAACTAACATATCAGTTCTCAAATTGGATTAATAAGTTTTCCAAATAACACCATTCAACAAAGTTTTTGCTTGCTGGATGAACAGCACTGAACGTGACAGTGTGCATCTCCAGATTACCAGATGTGCCTATACTTTATTTCTATTGCCCATGGTTTTTATGAAATTCTCAATCTTGTAATTTATGTTTTTTAAACACACACAAGCACGCGCACACATACGCGTGTGCACACACACACACACACACACACACAAAGCACGCATGCACACACCATGTACTTCATACTGGTTATTTTTGTAACTGCCACAGATAAGAAGTTGTATTTTCAGATATGGGCTTTTCTGGGATGTTATGCAGCACAGACTGGCAGTTGGACACTGACGTTTCAGGACAACTTTATGCAGCATACAAGTTTTGTTTTATTGCCAGCCAACTGTAATGGAAAATATTTATTTTGTTTTGTTGGCAACCCTAAGGAGCATATACTTTTTGTATTTGTTTTGTTTACAGGTCATCAATACGTGGACATTCATCTGGTAAAACCGATTTGCTGCTGCTGAAAGACAAAGGAAATATTTAGTAAACCAGTATTTTATAATTTTGAAAAACTGTAATATTAATACTACTCTAATATCAGTGTGACTCCAGTTTTGACAAGTCAATCTGGAAGTGTGTAGAAAAGAACAATGTTTTTTGCTACATTTGTGAACAGTTTACATTCAAGTCTCAAAGAACAACTACCCCTCTCACAAAGGAATAAACGTTATTTTGGGCATCCAGTTGGTCACCAAGACAAACCATGAACTCCTCATGTGTGTTGTTAAACTTGTGCCGTGGATTTTAAATGGAACAAGACATGCTATGCCATTTGCTGTTCCAGTTATTTGGAAGGAAATTACAGATCACATTCTGACTGCTATTTTTAACTCATCTCTGGTCACATACATAAAACCAAATGCACTACCTGTTATCCAAATCCACCCTTGGCTTTCAGATCAGTACCATATGGTGAGTGACTACCTGGTCCTAAGAGATTAAGAAATCTCAAGTGTGATGAAGTAATGGATTGGAACAAGAAAAACAACCATCAAGATAAAGAATATGTACCACCAGGTGTGCGCCCTCATCCGACAACACAGCCCAAATTAAATAATCATATATGTGCTTTGAACTTATCCAGCATTAAAGCTGCAAGAATGCATCATTCTGTAAAGAAAGATTAAGACTTTATTTACTGCAACCATGAAGATAATCTCTTACCTGTCCTTTCCTCGACAAGAAATATGTCCTACTGTAATAATGTTGATGGCCTATTGAAATTGGTGAGACATGATTACAAGCATGAAGAAGGGTGATAGTTCAATGATGCAACTAACGTACAACAAAAAGGTGTTCTACTTCATACAGAAATTAATTTTCTTCAGTCCCTCTTTTTCATTCTACTCAAAGGAAAGAATCATATAAGAACATAAAACTTCTTCTCAGTTGCATACAATATCACATGCTGTCAGAATATTTGTAGACATTAGAAAGTCAAAGCTTTCCTTTTTTGAATGCAGCTTGGTTTTACCAGGTTTTGTTGCTTTTTATGTGAATGCAACAGCTGCACAAAAGATCATCACTAGCCTGTAAACAAATGGCCGAAATGTGAGCAATTTCAACCTGGACAAAAGAATGTAAAGGACAAACCATTACAACATCCAAACCAAACTTTTTTACCTCTGTTACATATCAAGCTTGGTAAGGTGAATAACCTTGTCAACAGTCTGGATGATAGAAGAGCATTTCAGTACCTGCAGCAGAAATTTCCACATATCAGCAAAGTCAAAATCAAAGAAGGAATCTTTCTTGATCCTCAAATTTTGGATCTTATGAAGGCCAATAATTTTGATGCACTGCTCAAGGGGTCCGAAAAAACTGCCCGGGAAGCATTTATGTGGTTGTTCACAATCTTCTTGGTAAACATAAGGCACCTAACTACAGGACACTTGTTGAAAATATGCTTGCAACCTTCAGAACTATGGGGTGAAATATGTCACTCAAACTTCACTTCCTTCACAGTCATGGTGGTTTTTCCAAGCAACCTTGGATGTCCCTGACAAGCATGGTGAGTGATTTCACCAAGATACAAGTATCTCCACTACAGAAAAATGCTGACAAGACCAGCAATGCTGGCAACAGAAAAGAGAACTCCAGTTACATACTAGAGAAGAGAAAGTGTACAACAAATCAGAGGAACTGTGTGTTTGGTAGGAAATTTTTGTTTATTCTAACTTAGCAGAGTAAAAGGGGGAAGTCACTGATAATATTTGACAGTAATAAATAAATAAAACAAACAAATAAAATAAATAAATACATGAAAACCCTAAATTAACCTAAATTACTGTGAGTTTCCATCTTTCTCCTGAGCAAAAGAACATTAATATTACATATATTTTTTTCAAATCAAGAAAACTTCAGTAGCCCCTTTCTTGGAAACCATAAAAAATAGAGCTTTCCCAATGCCAGATTTTGATTCAGGAGGTCAAAGGTTTAAGGATGTTCAAAAGTTTTTGTTCAAAAAGACGCAACTTAAATTGCAATGGACATAGGATCCAACATGACAAAGTATTTTGAAGTATTTAAGATGTGAAACCAGTAGACATTTAAGGGACACAACAAGCTTGCAACAAACAGCAATAATAAGAATATCAGACATATATACAGCTACCAATGAACTGCAGAAGAGTTGCTTTGAATTTAGTGAAGGATGAGAGGGGTTATCACAATGAAGATTCCTACAACATTCTGAAGAGGTGCATTACTTCAGTCAGACGTGGAATGTTCATCTGAGCCATTAACAGCTAAGCCAAGCAATTTTGAGGAGGAGACTGCTACGGAATTGTTGAAAAAGACATATATTGCCTGGTCTTTATCAAATGCAAGAAGAAGTGATCTTAACAAGAGGTAAAATAAAGGAAACGTTGACCTTGGGCACACCATGAAGGCACATGGGGGAAGTACAGGTACAACTTCACTCATTCTTATCCTTGGCAATGCATGGGAGTGGTCAGCTTCAGGCCCCAGCCATTTTACCCCCAGTATTCACTAAATAAGAGGCTGTGTGGGCTCCAGAGCAAAGGTTGGGCATCTTGGAGAAGAGGTACATTGCTTACCCCTGCTGTAAATCAAACCATGAGTACTTAGCCCATGGCCTAGTCAGTATAGCGACTACATTATCCTGATTCCTTCCAAGCAGGAGATAAAACTCAAGATTCTATTTGGAAGAAGGCTTTCCTCAACAGCAGGGTATTATTGACTGATTCATGTGACGGGCGATAAAGCTGGTGCAGTAAATACTGAAACACACTGTTATCAACAACAGAATAATTTGATTTTAATTTAATATATCAGCTGCATTAATAAGATACTTGGAGAAAAATGGAAATATGTTAGAGCAGTACGCTCTTATTTACAGAACTCAAGACAACAGAACTCTCCCAGTCATGATATGAAACAGTACTCTCTGAGACACTAGAATTTATTAATTGTATTTGGAATAAGGATGACTTGCTTCAGCAGTGGAGGAAGTAGTTTACTGTACCTATTTAGAAGAAAGGTGATCAAACTGTTTGTGGAAATTACTGAAGCATATCACCTGTCATCTAACTACAAATATTAACCAACAGTCTCTCAAGATCAACTCTTGGTGTAGGTAACATTACTGGGCACCATCACTGTGGATTTTGATGTAACAGATCAATTACTAATCAGATACTCTGCACTTGTCAAACACCTACAGGAAAAAATGGTAATATAATATGGAAGCACATCAGACATCAAGAAACCCTGTGATTCAGTAAGGAGGTTTTGATAACATTCTCACTGAGTTTGGTATACTCATGAAACCAGAGACAAGTTAATTAAAATGTATATAAATGAAACATCTGTATCATAAATTTCCTACGCAAAATAGTCTGAATGAGGCAGACACTTTATTGTCATTGCCGTGATCTATACAATGTAAATCAATTTCTGTCTCATCTGAGACCATCAACTTAGAGGTTCTGTGACTAGCATCTGAGGTAGTTGTGTGGCACTGGCACCAGTCTCAAAGCCAATGGCCAACTTAGGTACTGCTTACAGCACTAATTTGTAAGGTGTGTCAGAGCAACATCACAGAAGCAAAAAACAGCATTCAGCAGTATGGTGTTTTGCAGGGGTACACAAATCCTGGGTACAAGGTTGTCATGGCAATTAAATGCTTTATGGTGGTCCCTAGTATCTGTGGATCCTCAGTACGTAACATGCTTCACGTCGTCAGCCTGGTTTCATAATTTTTATGTGGCTCCTAAGTTTTTTACAAAATTTGTGTACTTGTGTTCTGGTTCCCTCTGAACAGTGGGTACACCAAATGGCTACAGTTTATCATTTCACATTCAGTAAGTCCCAACAACCAGAGCACACACTGAAGAACAAACATGAGAAGCCCATTCTTTGTGCTGGTCAGCAATTCTGCATCTGAAGTATAGTTGTTCAGAGACCATCTTTTCATAACCACTATTGTTCTCAATGACCACAGATGTAACCAAATATATATAACTGCTATGAACACATCTGTATTACATACTCAACACAGAATTGACAGTAGACAATGAAATACAGAGTACAAAAGTGACAGATGCACAATAAAAGATGGAAAATATGCCTCTTTCATGTGACATAGCAACTATAATCAGGAGTCTTGAATTTTTTCATTATTCATCATGCACTTGTATATGTAATCCTACAACAAAGACCAGCACAGTGCACAACATGATAAGGGGAATAATGTAAGTTTAAAATTCCTAATACATGTTTCAGCCAGGCTGTAACATCGTCAGCCAAATGTGTGGAATACAAAGCACACATTACTTAATTTTTAGATTAAAAATTACTGTCATAAGTTAGCTGATCTATTAGAGTATAATTATAAAATACTGCCAAAAATGTCCAAACTTCCAGTCTCTATTGTGTTATTCTATGCTGAAAGCAGAATGATCTAATGGTGCATGATCATTCTCAATTATAAAGGTGAATTAAAACAACATACTTTAGTTTAGTTTACTCGGTCATCCACTTGGTCACATGTGACAACAGACATGTCAATTTCAGTTTACAATTACAGAACACAACTCATATCAGTATTCCACCAATATAATATAATAAATGGCAATACAAAATTTAAGCAGTTGAGATATAACAACTTATGGATCTCACATATTAATACAATCCAAATGTTATCTGTATGACACAGTCAGAGCTGTTTCTTCTGAAATACAAGGCTTCAAGCAACAGCTGCCCAATACACATTTCTTTGGAAAAAAGTGATTTATGTACAGATAGTAATATAACTTCTTACGTGTTTATTACTTTGTAGGCTTAAGCGGAAGATTTATAATTTTTCTTTTTGTTGTTTTCTTGTGTTACTGATCATTTTAATCCTTTCCTGCAGCTGTGATTTTCCTATATTTATCATCCAATTTCCATGGCCTCTTGAGAAAGGATGGACCAAGTTTTACTGTACATGAAATTAATATACAAAATTACTTGTTCTGTGCAGACATGCTTCTCAGTAGGCAGTTTGATGTCTTGTCAACTAAGTAATCGTATGTTTTACAAATACAGTACCTACTAATTGTTCTACTACCTACTACATTGTTGAATGTGTGTAATGCAGCACACTACAAAAACGTAAACATTTTCAAAGTATGTTGTGGAGAAACAGCCACTCAAGAGCAAGAGCAAATATGACAATCAGCCATGAAACAAATTTGTTGGGTATGCATTTTGAAATTATTCAGCGAGTTTTCAGGATTGATAACGTGTAACAGTAGGTCCCAAATTACAATCATACATATGCACTCAAGGTGAAGACATACATTTATCATACTGTTTGATAAGTTTATCTATTTACTGCCCACAGAAGTCATAGTTCTGTTCCTCCAACCATCACTTAACTGTTCTTATTACTGCCCAACATCATCAATTCCAAACCTGTGACCTCTTAAACAACTGCAAAGCAACATGTGAGGAAAGGGAGGAAGGGACCATAAGAATTGTAAAATAACATTTGAAAAGGTCTTTTGTGTCCAAGAGACAGAAAACCTTAACACAAAATATTAAATAACGTCATCCTTTAGAGGAACGAAATTATGTACAATTTATTTACAAATACACAATATTATCCATACTGAAGATTCAATATGCCACTTCAAAATCCACATCCTGTAAACTTACTACATCTCTGCCTCTCATAGCTGCATATGTCACAAATCACTGCCTAGTTGTAGCTGTGACCATTGTAGGGAAGGTGAATGGTGACTTGATTTCCAGAATGGTATAAGCCCCAACAACATGTACCATTTTGTAATTCTCACTGTGACCTACCTTCAGGCATGAACTGCATAATTTTAGAAGTTGTAGGATCTCTCTCCAGTGCTGCCCACCTAAGACCATCACGCTTTTTTAACTTCACTTCTATCTGCAATAAACAACGTAATGCGTAAGAACACATAAAATCCTTATACTTCCACTGTTGTTCATCAATTGTGTTTCTTGTTAATACCAAAGTACCAGAAACAAATAATATATAAGAACTCTGAATTTACAACCAATAAAATAAACAAGTACCAGTATGGTTGAGGATTCAGATCATCTGGGAAGTCATGCTGTGTCACTTATTACTGTTACCTGATGTTTCAGAGGAACCTACTGTCTTCATCTTCAGGTTTGAGGAATCTAGAAAGAAATTCTTCTTGTGTCCCTTAACACTTGAAAGATAAAGGCACTATGTTAATCCCAAATGTTGGGAAACAAACTCCCCAACACAGCAGTATATCCCAATAGACCTGCATCCTAAGAACAAGAACATATCATAATAAAGAACTCACATCCATTGTCTTCCTATACACTAGTGACTGTAACTTTACTAATATACAGCATATATCAAATACAAGGGGCCTTCAGAAATGCTGCTGCAAAGGTATCTTGTGCAAGTGGTGTGACTTCAAGCAGAACTTGTCCCAACTTCTTTAATGTTCCTTGAGCTTCAGTCTGCCATGGATATACCTTGGTAAACACAATGGTCTGGGGTGCATTCAGTTAAAATCAGATGACTTGTTTACAACAGTGAAGAGGTGAAAATAATGAATCAATCACATTCACTGGGCAAAACTACTTCTTCAACATGATGAGGCCACACTCCACACTAGCACTGCAACTTCAAATGCTATACAGAGTATATTTGAAGTCATTCCACACCCTCCCTACAGCACAGATTTGACACTGTCTGACTTCTGGTTGTTTGAAGCTCTCAATAAACATCTCAAAGGAAATCATTGCACATGTGATAAAGTTCAATCCACTATCAGAAATGGGTTTTTAGAATAGCTAGAAGAGTTCCACGGTGACAGGTTAGAAAAACTTGTTCACTACTGGTGGCAATGTATCAAATGAGAGGGAGACTACACAGAAAGATGAGGTACAGAAAAAAGGAACACATTCTGAGTTACATTTTTTGTTTTGCTTTAATTCAATATCATATCTGGCATTAAGATAAAAAAAAAATACTTTACTTTCTGAATGCCCCTTGTAATCAGTGACCAAAAAAAATTACAAGTATAGTTTCTGCCTTATGGTAGAAGCATCGGATCATGTATATGTCTTACCGCAAACTTATACGTGTCACAAATATTCGTTTACGTACCGGTTATATTTTTTGCCGGCAAATCTGTGTGACATGTATAAGTCCGCGGTAAGACATATACATGATCCGATGCTTGTACCATAAGGCAGAAACTATACGTGTAATTTTTCTGGTTCGGCTTCTGAAGTTGTG
>JGI20169J29049_11449051_pt1 | contig 10642 bp, 8 predicted proteins | sample TergutNc150P1_FD_29049 | JGI IMG/M metagenome (IMG submission 29049) | reverse complement strand
TGATGTGGCGGCTGCCCGCCAGTCGGAGGAACCGCAGCTGGTTTCCCTGACCGGTTCCCGCAGGCCCGATGTCTGCCTTGAGCTGTGTGGCCCATCAGGGGAGCTGCTTGCCTTTTTGGTGGTGGAGGTCAAATACCGCCGCCTGAAGCATATTTACCAGGAACAGGCGGACACGGATGTGGTGGCCCAACTGAACGCTTATTCCTTGTTCGGGTACTATGAGCCGGGGGCTGCCCTGAAGCGGCAAGTCCCTAACGAGGTTTGCGTGCTTTACCCCCAGTATGGGGATGCCCGCCTTGTGAACGACCCGTTGCTTGGCTATGATTTCATCCCCATTATCCCGACCCACTTCGATTTAATGGATTCCCAGTTCAGCCCACTTTTCCAAAAAATCCAGTCGTTTTTAGCAAAAATCCCCAAAAATCCTTGATTTAGGGTGCCAGATGGGTTATGATAGAAATAACGGTAAGCATAAGGGAGTAGTCACACCAATCGGTGCGGTGATGGTCAACATGCCCGGGCAAAATGCTTTGATGCCCTGTCATCACCTTGAACTGGATATTTTCCCAACTTTTTTGGGAAGTTTTCAGTAGACGAGACTTATAAAAGGCCCCGAGCCTTTTATCAGTCTCTTTTTTGTGCGTTTTTTACTAGTAATGCGCAGGAATTTGGGAATGATAATAAAATCGGGTGCCAATGCCTAAATCTTGCGAGGGAGTGAATGTTTATGAAAAAAGACTATCAGGGATTGTCCCAAGAAGCGGTGAAGCGGTCAAGGGAAGCCTACGGGGCCAATGTTTTGCCCGAGGCGGCGAGCGAAACGTTTTTTGACAAGCTGAAAGCCAACCTGAACGACCCCATCATCCGCATCCTCATCCTGGCCCTGGCCATCAACGTGGTCTTTGCCATCATGGGGCAGACGGAATGGCTCCAAACCATCGGGATTGCCTTTGCTGTAACCTTGGCGACCCTTATCAGCACCTGGTCGGAGCACTCCAATGAGATTGCCTTTAAAAAGACCCAGGCAGATGCCTCGAAAATCATGACCAAAGTGTACCGTGACGGGGCCTTGCAGGAAATCGTCATCGACGATGTGGTACGGGGGGATTTGGTGTTCCTCCAAAGCGGCGATAAAATCCCGGCTGACGGAAAACTCATCGACGGGAAACTCAAGCTGGACCAGGCCGCCCTCAATGGTGAATCGGACGAAGCGCGGAAATTGCCCCTGCCGGAAGGGGCTGATGTCAATTTCAAAGATACCTTCGATACCTATACCCTGTTTCGCGGGACGGTGGTGACTTCTGGGGAAGCGGTCCTTGAAGTCCTTGAGGTCGGGGAGCGGTCCCTGTATGGGCAGATGGCAAGCGAGCTGTCAGTCGAGGCGGTGGTTTCGCCACTGAAGGAAAAGCTTCGCAACCTGGCGGATTTGATCGCCAAGGTCGGTTATACGGCTGGTATCCTGGTGTTTTTTTCCACCCTGTTCCAAAGCATCGTCATCAATAACCAATTCGATGGGGCGCTGATTGCCCAGTATTTCAGCAATTGGCCGGTATTTGGGCTGGACTTTTTGAATGCCCTCATCCTCGGTGTCATCATCGTGGTCATTGCGGTCCCTGAGGGGCTGCCGCTGATGATTGCCCTGGTCCTCAGCCTGAACATGAAAAAAATGCTCCGCTCCAACGTCTTGGTGCGCAAGATGATCGGGATCGAGACCAGCGGGAACCTTAACATCCTTTATTCCGATAAAACAGGGACCATCACGAAAGGGCTCCTTGAGGTGGTTACCCTCATCGACGGGGAAAACCTTGCCTATGACAGCTATGAAAGCTTGCCACAGGGGCTGTCCCAGTGGGTGAACACATCCGTCCTTTGCAACACCAATGCGGTATTGGGTACCGGGCCCCAAGGGGAGATGACCATCATCGGCGGGAATGCCACGGAAAAAGCGGTCCTTGGCTTCGTGGGAAGCCCTGAGCGTTACCTAAAGGATGCAACCCTGGTGGAAACCATCCCATTCTCCAGCGCCCGCAAATTCTCGGCAACCCGCATCACCGGCAGCCTTGAAACGACCCTCATCAAAGGGGCGCCGGAAAAAATCCTGCCCAATTGCAGCCATTACTATGACAAAGATGGCAACAGGCAGCCATTTACCCATCTGGAATCCCTGACAAAAACCATTGATGAATTGGCAGGCCGCTCCATCCGCCTGTTGGCCTTGGCAACCACCAATGAACAGGTGACGAAAGAAAGCCTGCCGACGGACTATACGCTGGTCAGCATCCTGGGCATCCGCGATGATGTGCGAAAAGAAGCGGTTGAAGCCATTGCCGATGTTCAAAGCGCTGGCATCCAAGTGGTCATGATTACCGGTGACCGCCGTGAAACTGCCGTTGCCATTGCCAAAGAAGCCGGCATCCTACGCCAAGAAGGGGATGTGGTATTGACTTCTGAGGAACTCAATACCATGTCCGATAATGAAATCAAAGATGTGCTGCCAAGGATCCGGGTCATTTCAAGGGCCTTGCCGACGGATAAGTCGCGCCTGGTGAGGTTGTCCCAGGAACTTGGCTTGGTCTGTGGGATGACAGGGGATGGTGTCAACGATGGCCCTGCCCTTAAGCGTGCCGATGTCGGATTTGCCATGGGAAGCGGGACGGAAGTTGCCAAAGAGGCGGGGGATATCGTGATTTTGGACGACAACTTCAAATCCATCGCCCATGCGGTCCTTTATGGGCGCACCATTTACCGCTCCATCCAAAAATTCATCACCTTCCAGCTAACCCTAAACGTGGCAGCGCTTGCCACAAATTTTTTAGCCCCGTTCATCGGCATGACCAGCCCCCTCACCATCGTCCAGATGCTATGGGTCAACCTGGTCATGGACAGCCTTGGCGCCCTGGCGTTCGGTTCGGAGCCGACCCTGCGCCGCTATATGAAGGAACGCCCTAAAAAACGCACGGAAAGCATCGTGACCCCGCAAATGCTGGTTGCCGTCCTGATGTCGGGATTTGGCCTGACAGCCATCGGGTTATGGATCTTAAACAGCGCGGTCGCCTTTAGGTGGTTTGAGAGCCAAGAACACCTTTACACGGCCTACTTCGGGTTTTTTATCCTGTTTGCCGTTGTCAATGGCTTTCATGCCCGCACAGAACGCATGAACATCTTTGAAAACATTAGCTTAAATCCAAATTTCCTTAGGATCATGGCCTTTATCGTCGTTATCCAAGTGGGGATGATTTTCATAGGCGGGGAAATCCTAAGGACCGTGCCTATCAGCTTCCGTGAATGGATGATTGTCGTGGGCATGGCACTCCTGGCACTACCGCTAGGGTTCTTACGCAAATTGATCTTCAAAAATAAAGAAACCCCCTCCCTGGAGATGGAAGTCTCCACCCAAGCAGGTGCGCCCTTAGTGGAAAAGCCGGCAAAAAAGATTAATAAGTCCTAGGGGGCTGACGCAGATTATCCTCAAAAAAAGATTCCAAAAAAAGGACAAAAGGGAGCCGATTGAGCTCCCTTTTGTCATAAAATAATTATATGACAAACAAAATAATTAATTTAAATATCGATTATACCCTATTCCAAGCTAACTATCGACGGTATTGCCCATGGAGGGCGCATTCGCTTCCATCAAAAACAATCAAGGCTTCACCCGGTCCTGATGCGCGGAGTTCCACAACGTGAAGATAGAATTCCTGATTCTTTCCCTGGCATTTAACATCTGATAGCTCCAGAACCGCATTTAGCATCAAAAGCTGATCCTTCACCTCCACCCGCTGGCAGTCTCCGAAGCAGCGTAGCCTCGGATTTTCTAATTTTTTTGAGGGTAATTTGATGCCTTCTTTTAATCATGCCTAGAAATGGCCGAAAAATGTAAAAAGGTAAAAGATAAAATCCCTCAAAAAAAGGGCTGGGGCGTGTTGTTAAAAAAAATTGTGTAGATTCGGACGTACAGATATTATATATTCGACATAAATAGACAAAAAAAGAGTGAAAGGGTAGTATAATTACAAAAATTGTGGTAAACTGAAGAAAACTAAACGAGGTGGTACCAAGTCAATGGAAAAATTAAACAGGAAAAAGCAATTGCGACATTTTTTATACTATGTGCTTTTGGTTTTGCTTGCCCTAAATGGACTTAAATGGGCGACACATCCCTTCGGCCTGAACTTGGGGCAGATTTTCCCTATTTGGTACCCTAAAATTTTCGGTGGGACGTCATCCTAAAAACGTCAGAGAAATTTTAACGAAATTTAGATGGGGAAGGGAGGACCTAAGGAAATAACTAAATATGTAAAAAATGTAAAATAAGATACACTAAATTCAGCTATTTGACTAGAATTGCCAAAAAAAAAGCACTTTTATTTGAAAAACCTCTTGAAAAACAGGGGAAAACAGAGTAGAATAATCTCTAACACTAAATGAAGCAGCAACGAAAAAATTTGGCCTTGGATTTTATAAGGGGAGTGACCAATGTGACAGCACCGCTATTAGAGCTAAACAACCTAAAGACATCTTTTAAGATAAATGACGACTATCACGCAGCCGTTGACGGCTTGACCTTGACCATCAATAAAAACGAAGTGCTTGCCATCGTAGGCGAATCAGGATGCGGAAAAAGCGCCCTGGCATTCTCCATCATGCAACTTCACACGAAAGCAAAAGTCGAGGGGGAAATCAATTACGAAGGCGAGAACCTGATTGGGGCGCCAGCGGCCAAGCTGAATGCTTTAAGGGGAAAAGACATCGGGATGATTTTCCAGGATTCGCTGTCGGCCTTAAACCCACTGATGGTAGTCGGCGACCAAATCGGCGAAATCATTTATTTGCATCATAAAAAAGGCTCTAAAGCCGAACGCAAGTCCCAGGTTTATGACTTGTTAGAAAAAGTTGGCATCCCCAACATCGAAAAAGTATACAACCAATACCCCCATGAATTATCGGGCGGGATGAGGCAACGTGTGGTCATCGCCATGGCCATTGCCAACAAGCCGCAATTGCTGATTGCCGATGAGCCGACCACAGCGCTGGACGTTACCATCCAGGCACAAATCCTTGAACTCCTTCGTGAACTTAAAGAAGACATGGACGCCGGTATCATCATCATTACCCATGACCTAGGCGTCGTTGCCGAAATGGCAGACCGGGTTGCGGTCATGTACGCCGGGCAGATTGTTGAATTGGCTGATGTATATACTATTATGGAAAATGCCAAGCATCCTTATACACGTTCGCTCCTAAATTCCATGCCATCCGCAGATCAAATCAAAGATAAGCTGCATGTGATCCAAGGGGTTGTCCCACCTTTAAATAGATTGCCACGCACGGGCTGCCGTTTCCAAGAACGCATCCCTTGGATCGACGCCTCAGCCCATGAGGAACACCCAGAGCTTCGCGAAGTGGCACCAGGGCATTTTGTAAGATGTACCTGCCATGAGCATTTTGAATTTCCAGCAGACCAAAAACACGCATAATAAAAGCAGGGCTTATCAATAGCCTGGCCAAGCAATATTTCCAAGGGAGGTGAAGCTTTCATCAACGCTTTGGCATCAGGGTGAAAATACCCAATGTTATCGTGATACCACAAAAAGAGGGTTGTTGTAAAGCATAAAATATGAGTTTAGTCGAAGTGAAGAATCTAAAGGTTTACTTTCCTATACGAAGCGGGATTTTTCGCCGGGTAACAGGTAATTTCAAAGCAGTGGATAATGTGTCATTTACCATTGAAGCAGGCCAGACTTATGGTTTGGTTGGGGAATCCGGTTCCGGAAAAACCACGACGGGCCGTGCCATTATCGGCTTGAACCATGTGACGGGCGGTTCCATCCTTTTTGAAGGCAAAGAACTTTCCAAAGGCCGCATCGCTGCCAACAGGGACACTTATAAGGAAATCCAAATGGTTTTCCAAGACCCATATTCTTCCCTAAACCCTAAAAAACGCGTCTTGGATATTATTGCTGAACCCCTTCGAAACTTTGAAAACCTGTCAAAGGACGAAGAATTTGAACGGGTGCAGGAACTTCTTGGCATTGTCGGCCTACCAGCAGACGCCATTTACAAATACCCGCACCAATTCTCCGGTGGGCAGCGCCAGCGTATTGGACTTGCCCGTGCCATCGCTTTGAAACCAAAGTTAATCATTGCCGATGAGCCGGTTTCCGCATTGGATGTATCGGTACAGGCACAGGTGCTGAACTTCATGAAAGAAATCCAAAAGGAACTGAACCTGACGTATTTATTCATCAGCCACGACCTTGGGGTTATCCGCCACATGTGCGATAAAATCGGTATTATTTACAAAGGCCGCTTCGTTGAGGAAGGCACTGCCGATGAAATCTTTGAAAACCCGCAGCATATTTACACGAAACGCCTGCTGGTCGCCATACCGGACACCAACCCAAGGAAAAGGGAAGAATCCCGCCGCCGCAGAAAGCAAATCAACGAAGATTTCGACCGCCTGTCTGGTCAATACTTCGACGAACATGGGTTAGCACATCCACTGCAAGCCATTTCTAAGTCACACGCCGCAGCCATCAAGGGGGTATAGGACATGATTAAATTTATTATCCGCCGGTTGCTCTTAACGCTGCCACAAATTGTTATTTTGAGTTTTATCGTCTTCTTGCTGGCCCAGGCAATGCCAGGCGATGCACTATCCGGGATGATTGACCCAAGCCTTTCCCCTGAAGCCATTGCCGGTGCAAGGGAAGCTTTAGGATTGAATTTACCGTGGTATACCCAATATTGGAACTGGTTCACGGGAATGCTTCAAGGGGACTTCGGGCGTTCATTCGTCCACCGTACCGACGTTACCACGGTTATTGGTCAACGGCTCTATAATACCCTTGGTTTATCCATCCTGACATTAGTGCTTACTTATGCCATTGCAGTCCCATTAGGGATCATTGCTGGCCGTTACAATGGGACTTGGAAAGACCGCATCATTTCAGGGTATACCTTCTTTGCATTGGCCATGCCATCATTTACAATGGCGCTTTTGGCCTTATTCTTCTTTGGGTTCCAACTGGGTTGGTTCCCGACGGGAGGAAGCGTGGACCCGTTTGCATTCGCAGCTGGAGGGTGGACCTATATAATGAGCCGCCTAGAGCACATGTTCTTGCCAGCACTTTCCCTGGCCTTGATTTCCACGACTGCTATTATCCAGTACCTGCGCAGTGAAATCGTGGATTTGGAAGGGCGGGAATTCATCATTACTGCCCGGGCAAAAGGGGCAGATGAGAAACGTGTCTATAACAAGCATATTTTCCGTAATTCATTGCTGCCTATCGCTTCTTTCTTAGGTTTTCAGATTGTTGCCATTATTGGCGGCGCAATCTTTGTGGAAAGTATCTTCGTTTTCCCTGGGATGGGACAGCTGATGATTACTTCCATTACGGCAAGGGACTTCTCGGTAATGACGATTCTTATCTTGATGTTCGGGGTTGCTTCCATTTTAGGGGCAATGCTATCAGACATTATCTTGACACTTGTGGATCCTCGTATCCGGATTAAATAGGGAGGGATATTATGGAATCGACATTGACGCAAAAAAAATCCCCAAAAATGATTCAAAACAAGAAGAACCCGAAATTAGATGGTGCTTCAACGGTATCCCCGTTTCAAATTTTCAAACGGGAAATCGTTAAAGATAAAGTAGCGCTGGTATCCTTAGTCATATTGGTGGGCATCACCTTGTTGGTAACGGTCATTCCGTTTTTTATCAACGAAGCCGAGCTCACCCACGTTGATTTGTTTAACACAAACCAACCACCCTCAGCTGATTTTTGGCTAGGTACCAACCATAGTGGGCAAAGCGTATTGGGAATCTTGGTTTTAGGTGCCCGCAATTCACTGACCCTGACCATTATGGTGACGCTCCTGACTGGGAGCTTCGGAATACTATTTGGTTTGGTTTCCGGTTACTTCGGTGGACAAACAGATAATGTACTGATGCGGGTCGTGGATTTTTTCAACATCCTTCCTACTTTGGTCATTATCATCGTATTTGTTACACTGGTTGATTGGAGCTACTTGAATATGATGTTCATCCTGTCAGCTTTCGCTTGGACAGGGATTGCACGCTTGATCCGTTCAAGAGCCCTTCAGGAAAGGGAATTGGAATATGTCCAGGCTTCCAAAACGCTGGGCACCCCCCACATGAAAATCATGTTTAGGGAAGTATTCCCTAACATCTTGCCGTTGGTCATCGTTCAAATGACCTTGTCTTTATCGGCAAATGTGGGCTTGGAGACGGGGCTATCCTTCCTAGGGTTTGGCTTCCCGTTCGAAACCCCAAGCCTTGGCGGTATGATCCGTACAGCAACTAACCCAACGGTTATGCAAAACCGCTGGTGGGTATGGTTACCCGCATTGGTACTTGTTTTTGTATTGATGCTTTCAATAAATAACCTGGGGCAATGCCTGAAACGGGCAACCGATGCAAGGCAGCGCCGCGGTTAAGGGAAACAACTAATAAAGCACGGCTTTGGAGTCAACCCTGAAGCCAAATGCAGGAGAAAATGGAGGAATTAAGATGAGAACAGCTAAATGGAAAAAATTTGCAGGCGTTACAACAACATTGGCATTATTAGTCTTGGCAGCATGTGGGCAACAAACTGAAGACCAGCAAGCCGCTGAAACACCATCGGCTTCAGAAGAAGCTAACGGGGCTGAAGGGCAAGCGCCTCAGGCATCCATGGTCATCAACGATGGTATCATCGACTATACCCAGTTCAATGAAGTAAAAACAAACTTTGGGGAAGCCATTGAAGGCGGGTTCCTAAATATCGGTTTGGCAGCACAGCAACCATTCCCAGGTATCTTCAATGCACTATTCAGCGAAACAGCTAATGATGGAAATATCCACCAATGGTTCCAAGAGACTATCTACTCTGTAGATGACAGCTTCCAGATGAACCAAGAAGGGGCAGCTACTTGGACAGTTTCTGAAGATTACCGTACCTTTACATTTACTATCCGTGACAATGTCAACTGGAATGACGGCGAGCCGGTAACGGCATATGACTGGTTATTCTCTTTAGAAGTATTGGCAAGTGCAGAATACCAAGAAGCTGGATTCGTCCGTTTCTCCGGTCAAGCACGTGAAATCGTTGGGATCATGGACTTCCATGAAGGAAATGCAGACCACATCGAAGGTGTTAACGTCATCGACGAAAAAACATTGGAAATTACTTTTAACGAAGCAAGCCCATCCATCATGTCAGGTGGCGTACCAGGGACAGTTATCCCACGCCATATCTTCCAAAACATCCCAATCGCTGAAATGGCTGACCATGAAGCATCCCGTACAAACGTAGTAAGCTTTGGTCCATTCATCCTTGATACAGTGGTACCAGGGGAAGCTGTTACTGTTGTTCGCAACGAAGACTACTGGCAAGGTGCCCCTCATTTGGCAGGTGTCAACATCCAAGTCATCAACCCTGAGTTGGTTGCAGCTGCAATCCGCAATGGTTCCATTGACGTAGCCATGGGAACAGGATTCCCGGCAGGGCAAATTGTCGACAATGCTGACCTTAACAATGTGGAGTGGCTAGGCCGTGCAAATGCGTCTTACCGTTACATCGGCTTTAACTTAGGGACTTGGGATGCGGCAGCTGGTGAAGTTGTACCTAACCCAGAATCCCGCGTGGCTGATGTGCGCCTTCGCCAGGCAATGTGGATGGCAATCGATACAGATGCGGTAGCTACTCAATTGTTCAATGGCTTAGGCCGTGCAGCTGGTGGTTTGATTACGCCGTCCCACTCCTCTTTCTTCTCTGACACGCCTCGCCCTGCCTTCAACGTAGATGCTGCCAATGCTTTGCTTGACGAAGCTGGGTTCTTGGATGTAGATGGCGACGGTATCCGTGAAGACCAAGATGGAAACCCATTTGAGCTTAACATGTCTTGGAATACTTCTGATGCAACACGCGAAACACAAATTGCTTTCTTCGTCCAATCATGGGCTGCTGTTGGCTTGAATGTTAATGCCGTAGAAACTGACGGAAACTCCCACTTCGAGCGTATCCAAGAAGACGACCCGACACTAGACTTGTTCTACGCTGGTTGGTCACTAGGATGGGATGTTAGCCGTGCAGCGACTTACGGACCTAACTCCGCATTCAACTTCTCCCGTTTCGTAAGCGAAGAAAACACACGCTTAGTAAATGCAATCGACTCTGTTGAGTCCATGGACCCAGAAGTACGCGCGGCTTACTTTGCAGAGTGGGAAGCTTACATGATGGAACAAGTTCCAGTATTCCCAATCCTTTACACTTACACGCCAACACCAATCAACAACCGCGTCCACAACTGGCGCTTAGGAGTTCCTTTAGCAACGTTCGCACATGAACTTGCTGTTACTCAAGAGACTGGTATTGCACAACAATAATTTTTAAAAACAGGGGCACCCTTTGATGTGCCCCTGTTTTTTTGTGCCAATGATAGTATATCAAGGGGGCAGCGATAGCGGTTGCCCCCAATTAAAATAGGGCAAACGGCGGGAAATAATCAATCCCCGACGTTTGCCCTATTTTTTTAATCTGCTGTAAGCGTCAAATAACAACACGGCTTTAACCCGTCCCGGTTCCCATGGTATAATTGCCGTATCAAAGTTTATGTAACGCAAAAAGCCCCGGTCGGG
>JGI20169J29049_11449054_pt1 | contig 10648 bp, 2 predicted proteins | sample TergutNc150P1_FD_29049 | JGI IMG/M metagenome (IMG submission 29049) | reverse complement strand
AAATTATATCAACGTTTATGTTTATTACAGTGTAAGCTTGTAGTCCGCAATCATCTTGTTTAGAATGAGCCCAGTGGCGGGGTGTTGTACGTTCGGAAATAAAATCGCCATTCCATAGAAGACTGCGAGGTTCTTGACCAGCTCAGCAAATATTATGTTTTTAAGAAAGACGTTGCTTTTCGAGTAACCAGATATAGAGCATATGCAGCGATTACGGACTTATCACTTTGTTAGACGCAGGTATGTGGATTTTAGTCGTGGCTGATATTACAGTAGGGCAAAACTTGAAGTAAACCGATGCAAAGCGCAACGCATGCAGCTGATCACATATTCTTAGTCGGGTCTGCAAGAGTTGGACTGAAGCCACGACGGTAAAATTTCATGGCTGTCCTTCATGATTTACACAAGAGTCTGGAAGTAGAAATTCGATATAACAGTCATAATAATTACTGTGGAGAACTTTTAAATTTTGTTGTTGTCACTTTCTTCGTAAAAATAACGTTATTTTCAGGCTTTGTGACTAAAATTCCCGAGCCGCGAAATGCGATATTCGAAAACGTATAGTCTTTAAACCAGCACCGGAGTTAGATAGCTGGTTATTTAGTTAGTTAATTAGTTAGTTAGTTAGTTTTAAACTAGCATAGGAGAAACGTTGTTTGGAACAACAGGACAGGCAACATACATAACGTAAAATTGAGGCGCATTCTTGCCAACATTTATGCAGTGGAAAAGCAGTACTTATTATACAGCGTGAGTGTGATTATTTGTAGTCTTAGGTATCCAGCATGCAGTGCGCATGGGCCGGTTTTTTTTTTTGGTCATTCGTGGTCTGTCTGGTTGTACCATATTTTTCCACGTTATCTCATAACTGTCACGAGTTTCGGAAGAAAAAGTTACTGAACTTGAAGAGGTGTGTTTCTATTTTCTCTACAACTTTGTTTGGAAAAATTTGCAGTCTAAGAAGAATTCAAATGTATTATCACAAAAGTACAAAGGTCTTTATGTAAATTAACCGCTATTCTTGTCAGGTTTGAATGAAACTTGAATTTTCTCGGCAGATTATCAAAAAATCCTCAAAACCTCAATGAAAATCCACCCGTTTCCATGCAGACAGATGGACGGACAGACAGATATGACGAAAGCTATTGGTCGGTATTCGCAATTTTGCGAACTTATCTAAAAGCGATTTGAAGATAACTGTCTTCTCCGTTGTGATGCAATGTAGTCTAGTAATACTTCAACATTATCTTGGAAAACCTTGCTGTCTGAAACTTACGGTAGAAGAAACTTTCTTCTTTCTGTCCAAAATTTGAGTCCAAAGCTTCTTCGCGTAGGCCCGATCGCTGTACTTCCCCTTGTATAAGCCTCAACTCTCAGACAAGAAATAAAGAGTTTGCCTATTAGATTTGTAATATAACCTGCATGATGTAGGTGTTTTGACGTTACAATTGACTTGTAGTTTGCATTGTGTTCGTCATCATGATCAAAACCATGGATTAAGCTTGTTCGGTTGCAAGGATCATTGCTGCAGCTTCCACACTGCTACCAGAGGTCCCTGGTGCCTGCTGCCATTTGGTTTATAACAGAAGACTTTTGGAATTCAATATTCAGGCGTTACTTCCAACTGTCTTAGCAACGTTGTCATTGTTTTATTTACTGCACTGATAACTGACGATGCATTTCTTCTCTAATATAGTTCTGAAGGAATTCGTTTTTGCTGACTCCTTTCCGCTCCACATGACGGCCGCTGTAGAAAGTTCCGGTAAGTTTTTATTTTGACACTTCCATATTAATGTGTGTTTTATAGTTCCACAGACCTGTTGGAATATTCCGAATTTGTGTTAACATTGCTACTTATCTGAAGAGTCGAGTTGCAACCTAATAGAAATTCAGCGCTTTTTGAAGTATTGTGTGATGTTTGTACTGTATTTTATACAGTATAAAGTTAAATCAAGAATATAAAAGGCCTCTTACACATATTTATCAGAAATTATGACTATTTTGACGACGTAAATATATATATGAATAAAGCCTGTCGTCTTCAGATGTATATCTAATTCCGTATACATGAAAGTTTATTCGAATTTGATTTGTTACATAATAGGTATTTATAGAAGCGTCTACAGCGTGCACTAGGACTTGAACGTTGGAAATAACGTAGTCATGAAATTTCCTTCACAGACCTGTCTGTTTATGGAGTCTAACCCCACAATTTGTCTAGCTTAATGCTACAGCCGAACTTGCCACGTGGTCATGGGACAAAGAGGACCAGCGCAGCGCGTGTAACGTGGTTTGTTATTAGTGAGCTTTTGACAACTATAAAGATCGCAGGGGTGGCTATTGTTGAAACCCCTACTCGAGTACCAACAATATGTGCACCTCGAGGGGCAGCCAGAGCTAATCCATACCCTATCTCTCCCTATCTGTAATTCTCATTGTAACAACAAGTTGTTCAAAATATGTATGGTTGGGGGTGTGGAGGGGAAGGAGCGTGAAGCGCTGTACAATATGAAAGAGAATTTTTGGCATTGTTGTGTAATCTTTTGACTTTATCAAATAACAAAGCTGTTAACCCCACTAAAGTTCTAGTGTAATCGACTTACATTGATTTCAAGGAGGTAAGGGGCATTTTCATTGTGAATCAACTTCTTGTAATTTTGTGTAAGCTACATTACACATTTTATCATCTCTCTTTGAGATGTAAGCAGTACCGGCATGTATAAATAAACATTTTTAAACGCAGATATGACCTTGATCCACTAGCATGGGTAAACAATAAAAAAACTACTTTTAGCTTAACTTCTTGTCATCTCTCACGGATTAGGCCCTGTGATAAATCGCGACTCCGAATTAATTCTCAAAGTGTGAATCTGTTTTGTAGCAGAACATTTTGGTATATTTGTTTATTAGGTTTGCTTGCGTCACGTAGGGGCGGCTCATAGCCATACGTTATAAGTCTAATCTGTCAACGTATGTTCAAGAACAATTGGTGATAGGAGGGGTTGTGTACAGAGAGAGATTTAAATAAGGAAATGGTTGGCAGCAGACAACGGACGCTAGCAGTCCAGTGAGAAAGCAGTCGCGTACGAGAACGATGTGAGAGAGTACGGTGAAGTGACTGTGTTATTTGACTAAAAAAATGATTTAGTTGTTTGACTAGCTACAGCACGATTTTCTTTATATCAAAAATAAAAAGAATAAACAAAACACAAGAAAAACGAAAATAACTAAAACTATATGTGATTCGGTGAACCACACCCGTCTCCCGAAAGAGGTTCTCCTCCCAGACTGAGCACGTCGGGACATGAAAATTAAAAAGTGTGATCGTATGCAGTTTGTTATTCGATAGGGCTGTTTGAAAAGGGGATCGGCCCGTCGAAAACGTAAACCTTACCCTAAAACACAACGCAACACATTAGAACGCAACACAACAAAACACATCAAACACAACCAAACATCTCAAACAACGCAACACCACACAAAACACAACGCAATACAGTACAGTACAACACAGGTTCACAAAATAAAACACATAACTAAAAGACGCAGGGACGCTGTTATACATCGATTATTCGTGTTACAAAATGTAATCATTAAAAAAAGTTTGTATTTATTTCACCTCTGTCATTCACCCGCAATAACGGTGCTGTAGCATTCAAGCATTCTTTGCACGAAGCATGAATTGCGGATCATGCCCAAGCTGCACGTGTGGAATAAAGTAACGGTATTTGCTGTGAGGTGACTACACGTTTAATTTTGAGCTACCTTGGATTAAACAGGGATATCAGCTTGTTTCCAGCTTGTTTCTAGGCCCACTTATATTCAATAATGTCTCTGTGATGTTAGAACAAGAGAGTTCAATATCGCTATTGCCAAAGCCACACGTAAAAATACTCACAAAACATCTCTTCATATCTTTGTAATATCTCCTCACAAATTTAAGTGACCGAATTCTAGGAGGTTTCACATTCAGAACTGTGTAAATACTCACTGCCTCCCATCAAACTAGATTGTATATAATTTATACATATAGTGATATACATGTATATACTCAATATTTTACATGAATATTTATTCTAAAAGTATCAGGCGACCTCTAAGAGCAACGAAGTTTTTCTTCAGTAATATACTGCATTTTCCACTTAATTTATTCTTATTAAGCTTAAAATCTTCAAGGCTGTTTTATTTTATAATACCTAAAATTTATGCTCTTCCTCGTGTGAAATTAAATCAACGAAATCAACTTATTTCTCACTATGAAAAAATATGATTTTGACTATTAGGATCCGCAGTTTTTGTTGTTGTTAAGGTACTCGGCATTATTTTTAAAGGAATGGATTTCAGGTTTCATAATTACACAAAATAATCGCTACAGGGTACACGGGATAAAGTTTATACAAGAATACAGCAGAGAAGAATTCACACGGTTAAAACATTAATTTAAAAAAGGCGACGATTTGTAGATGTATAAATGTACAATATATACATACATAATACATACATACATATATACGTACCTACATACATACGTACGTACGAATTATTTATGCAGACAGACAGAGTAGCCTATGTCTTCCTTAATTAATATCACGCACCCCATACCAAGCCTCTCTTCAGTACTGTGTTATGCAAGGAATTATAAATCATAAGTAATTGAAAATGTTATTGAGTTGTATTTGTTCAGTCCTCCGCCTGTATTAGTTTGGTAGCCTCTTTCTCTATACACTAATCTTCTTATGCAGAAAGCAATGCCCAAGTAGCCGAAGCCAGTCTGCAGGCCGACACCTTGGTGACGACCTGTTGTTTCTACCGTAATGACTAGCTCTAAAGTAACTCCTAACTTCATTCGCAGGTGCAAATCACCACCCTCAATTAACTGCGGCCGACTAACTTAGGCTTAATTTAATGTCATTTCCCTTTACCAGCGCAACCCTCTACGGTCCTGAGTCATCCCATCCCTATCATATCCACACGGCTTGCTAAACAGTATTTGTATGTCGTCATGCCACGTTGGCACTGTTGTAGCAAAACCATGGATAAAACGAATTCCTCAGATACTTAGTTTCATTACTTTCCACAAAACGCCAGCATATTCTCTTAGTCCATTTGGACAGGTAAGGGGAATGGAGGTGTTGATTAATTAATTCAATTGCGATTTTAACAAAAGTCCTAGCGAAATTTTCCCTCTCCGGTCAAAATATTACGTTAGACTAGGGATAAATACATAGGCCTATGTATTTCTAGACATGCATAAACATACACTACCCCACTTCAATCCCCCACCACCTTTGGCCTAGGGTTTTACAAAATTTCGTCCACCACAACCTCAGGAGAGTGGTCCATTGGCTTCGTAATCATGGCAGTTGCGTTGTTGGTAATGGTTACTTTAACTAGTGACAACAATTACTGTTACCGTTACGTCTGCCATCCTAAAACAAGGGCCACGAAAGGGAGGGTAATTTATTAAAGAAAGAGAAAATGTTTTTCACGTATTCGTGTGAAAAAATGAATTCATTAGCACAGCAACTTTGTTTACCCTTTTATATAGTTGGTAATGATGTATTTGGTATTTATTGACCACACAGTTACAAAATCCATACTACTACAGATGCCGTTTCGACGACTGAGTCTGAAACTTGGAGTAATTCACAAGGAAGCTGCGAATAATTAAAATAAAAACAAATTCAGTACTTTCAACTAATAAAACATAATTTGTGAAGAACAAGCACGGTGGTGCCTCCTGTCTCTTGCAATGTTATGAGGTTTAGATATGTACAAAGCTATTCAGAGTCAACCTGCAAGAAAGCAATCTCTAAATCCAAAAGTGTAACAGGAGAAAAAAACCGGCAGACAGAGAAAAAATGTCAATATTCCCGTAAGATTCAAATACACAAACTACTGTATTTATTGGCTGAGTTTCAAAAACATTTTTTTCAGTGTCACTGGTGACACCAGATTTTTGCCAGTTTACATCCACTATGTTGGCAGTAACAACAGTTTACCTATGACATTTATTATGATAAAAACTAGTCTGAAAAGGAGAAAGAACTTAGAAGGGCAAATCACACCAGCGCCAAATGATTTAGTGGTCAATGGAATGTAAAAAGTGACTCAGTCATCGCTACAGAACAGTTACCAGTTCCAGTGATCACTGTAGCACGCACCTGGTTGCTGAGCAGCCTATCAAAATTAAACAGCCGTACCAGGGACCGCTATTTCAGACACAAAGCACATGGCAATGGCGGTGAATTTCGAGTAACAGTGATTAACTCTGCTACCGATATGTCAAGCATCTCTATCTACAACTCGGTTCAGGCGTAATAACTGCACCCATTTTGAAGGAATTCCAAGCACAGGTGAGTGTTTGACACTGCGACTCCTACGAAGACATATTTAAATCGGTTATTGACTGACTAAATTAGGATCTCCATTGTATAGAGGATTCAGGTCTTCTGGATTAATCATTAATCATTAACCATGCTGCTAAGCAGCATGGTTAATGATTCCCGACGTTTCGAATAAGGCTGTTTTTGCGTGCGACATATTTATCGTTTCTTCTCGCGAAAGGGTGCATCCACGTACACCAGAAGTGCTGCAGAAGCTTAGCTGTACTTGTGTATGTGGTTAGGACAGCGGTGATTTTGGACGATCGTAGTAAGTAATTCTACTTTGTATAAGGATCTACCGCAATAGGTTCCAAATTGGCCTAAAAGAATAGGTGTGATGATAGCAAATAACATAAAATGATGTTGGTTCTGTCGAGACCCTGCGAGAGATCGCGTTTCGATTCTCCTTAGGGTAAAGAGACTTCTGTCCTCTGCAAAGTTTTACAGACCCTCTGTGGTGTCCGCCCAACATCCTGCTCAATGGGGACTCTATATATTTCCTCGGGAGTAACGCAGTCGGTGCACGAAGGTGACAAATCACCTCCAACTAGTACCAAGTTTCAGAATGAGTGAAGGTGTGCCACCACTTTCTTATGTGGCTTCATGGTATGCAGAGGGACATTTACTTTTACCTTTGGACTATGAGTTAATGCAATATTTTCGCCTCTCACAATAATGCTGATGAAAAAATAATGTCTTCTGGAATATGACACCGTATAGATTGGTGTATAAGCACAGATGCTTCGAAAAAGCTTGTTACACATCAGAGTATTCAATTCGTCTTGGGCTACCCTGAAGGTAGAGGTACCAATATCTTCCGACACGTTTCAGAAGAATTGAATCTTTAAGTTAAGAATTCAGGATGTTTGAAATTTATTGCGCAGTGACGAAACTTACGTAACATACAATAAATAATAAATAAACAAATAAATTCACAGTATATTAATAAATATCTATGTTCATATTTATCGAATAAATGAAATACAAAACTTTACGGATGATGGAAAACACATTCTTTCAAAGAAAAAAGATGACGATTATTATCTTCTGGATCGTATATAGTCTGATAAATAATTACGACTTTTCGGATGAAATATATTGACAGCACGTCTCTTTATACCACCGATAGTTATACGAGGTATAACACACTGCACGGCGTCACGTTACAGATCATAGGCACAACATTAATAATCCAATATCTCACATAACAATAATGACGGTCCATGAGAGAAATCAATATAAACACACATAATTAAACAAAATCCAAGTTACTATATGCGGTAATGCCCCTAAGATGGTAAAGAAACCGTCCGAATTTTATGGAAACTGAAGACTCATAAACAGGTGCATAAGAATCCAACAGTGCGCCACCTCTTAAATGCCATATCTCCCAATCCTTTCCTACAATTCATTTCCATTTCAAATTCCCGTCATGTTTTCGTACATAATGAGAGAGAAGTGTTTCATTTAACAGCTTGTTAAGGTTATACAGCGTCGGTCGAATTAAATACAAGTAAGCAGTATTGGTGGAATTATAATGACAGGCAAAATCCCGAAATACTCGGCGGATGTTGTGTCCCAGTGCCCCTGTGATCACACAATAACTCATGTAGACAGGCCTCGAAGTGAACTCGGTCCTCCGCAGGGAGGGGCTGGCGACTAACCGCCTGAGCCATAGAGCGGCCCCTCATACATAATAAACCTATATAAAACTTATTATAATTGTATAAAATGAACAAAACACGTTACAATATAAATTCTGATAGATACTTAAAATTATAGGGTCCGTAGTACAATCTCTCTTTACTATTCTAGTCTGTACGTACAAGACTGTATGTCAAAGCTTCATGTTCGGTTTAGTTGTAATCTGAATACGTGAACACGACCGCTGTCTTGTCCAAAAATTAATTATTACGAATGCAATTCTTAGGTATTTGGTGTCTAAGAAGCACGAACTGTCAGGGTGAGTAGCTGAATTTATTCAATAAAATTTGAAGTATAGAAACTTCCTCTACATTTTGTTCGACTTACGATCTTCCGAAATGGACTTGTTCTGTCTGATTAGACAATACAAACACAGAAAACTCTGGTCAATATGGAGGCTGGAAAATTGTCATCAGACAAATATTTATCGCACTTTAATTCATAAGAAAACTATGCTTACACCACAAACATATCTGTGTTTTGTAATTGTGTATGTCCCACACAGTAGGTCTAAATTCTGATTCATATTAGGAGGTTTTAATAGAACTTGACCGAATATCATCCACTAACGGCAAGAGGCTCTATACCGAACACACAACTCCGTAATTCTGCCCACGTTTTGTCCAGACGTACCTCGATACTGTCTACTTTCCAACTGCAAATGATACTAACGTAATGTAAATTGGAATTTTTGAAACAGTGGCTACAAAAATGCAACTTGATTTTGGAGCTGTGAAGATAATTTGGTACATCTGAAAAATTAGGTAATTTTGTAACAGTACTTTCTTTAAAGAAACGAACAACATAGCGTCTACAAAAAATACCTTGTTTTCAATTTTCAGTTTTATGAGAATAAATAATGAAAAAATATTATGTGGCTCCTACGGTGTTTTCCTTTTGCCCCTACATTAATTTGTCTGGGACACAATTGTATTTTACGGAATTTTTGCGCAGTTTTAAAGCAGCGCCCAGCGGTGTTTATTCGTCTTCCCACAGCTTGTGGCATACATTCTTAAACTGTAATAAAATAATGGAAGAGTTTGCAGCCTTGCATATTTTAACAAGGTTAACAAAAACCACATAGGAATTAAGAGTCTTGCTATATATATTCGTAAAGACAGGTAGGTTAATAAGAGTATCTGACTCCTGTAGCATTCCAGAAGGAATATGTTTAGTCCTTTATTTTCGCTTTTAGAACATAAGTATATCACTTTCTTGTGCCAAGTGGCGGGGGGTACACTAACGAAATCTTGATGGTGTGTACAACTAGTTGGGTTAATGGCTGGCCTCTCATCACAGGTAATCAAATGTACCGACTGGGAGGGGAAGAGGGTAGGTAGACTGCTTCATTTGAATACGACACTAACTGAATTCCTGCCCCGTAGTAGCAGAGAAGGAGGGGCAAGATACGAAATAGGTGTGAATGAATCAGGCGGCAGCTGCTTGTTTACTAGTTGAACGTCCTTGACTTCAGATGTGGCCATTAAAATATTGCAGTTTAAAGGGCGACAGTACATACAATTTATTTCATTCCTTATTCAGAACAAAATTCTTTACTTTTCTAGGCCTTGGAAGAGGTAAACTTTATAAAAGGAATTTTACTGATATATAATAGTAAATAATACTAGGTCACGTGTCTGTTTTTCCTTTTAAAGATGTAACACTGTCTTATAAAATTCGTGTAAATTGACATCGAAAATCTGATATCGCTGCTGTCAGAAGGAACAAGATCATATGCACATATCCGTTCAACACGTTATGTTAAAAGCTTGCTCTCCTGGCCAATTCTGATACATCCAGTTAACTGTGATATATAATTGTACATACGATATGAGGGGCACGCGGTGGTGCATTTGGTTGAGTCACTGCGGATGTCGCGGATTCGATTCTCGTTGGTGTCATTGGGATCTTTCGTTGACATAATCCTTCCGGCTACACTATGGTCCTGGAGTCAACTCAACCTCTAAGAGAAATGAGTATCAGGAATGTTTCCTGGGGGCATAAAGACGGGCGGTGCCAAGGGCTGGCAACCTTACCACTTTCATGCACGGACTGTCTTAAAATCTGGGAGTCTCAGTTTCCTGAAACCCTGAAGCCGCCCATTCCAGGTTCGACCCCGGAAACAGGCTTACTGGAGATGTAACTCGTGTAAGATTTTTTTTTTATAAAGGTTTGCATCGGTAAGTGAACGTCCGTTCTACTCACTCTGTGAATTCCTGCCTAGAGCTCTCCGCTTAGCAATCGTCGTTGCAGGTGTGCGGGGATCGTATTACAGAACGAATGTCGGCTGGCAGAGTAACCGACATTTGTTGCGCGGCGCATTTTAGCCAGTCGGCTTCGACCTTGCAGTCAGGCGATACCGGCTTGACTTTGAATTTGGCAACGCGTGAAAGACAAGAAAACGTTAACCACGAGACTCGTTCGGAAGTATCAAGGCAGCGGGCAGGACGTGTGTGCGCTCTAATGGAACACCAAGTGATTCGACTACAATAAAACAGGTTGTTTTCTGTAACTTCGATTAGACTTATCTTCCCTGTTGTCTCCATCACCCCCCCCCC
>JGI20169J29049_11449055_pt1 | contig 10651 bp, 6 predicted proteins | sample TergutNc150P1_FD_29049 | JGI IMG/M metagenome (IMG submission 29049) | reverse complement strand
TGACTGTGCGAGCTTCCAGTGTTCTAGCGGCCGATGTATTTGGGACTGGAATTTTTCACTTACATCTCGTGCCATAAAACGCCAACTGGGATCATACCGTGCGTCTCCCTTTTCCTTCCTTTTCACCATATTTTTCTCCCCCAAAGTTTCATGGTACGGGATCTGGACTGTAGGAAGTCGTCGTACAGCCAGGAACACTGCTGGCAAGTGGCAATGGTTGCTGAGAGCAGCGTGATCGTAATGGAGCTGCCATTCCTAATGGCTGTGTTTCGTTACGTTTATATTTTCCCTGAATGGAAAAATAAAAAAAAGTTTATATTTTAGTAACACTTCTGATGTGTGTGGTGAATATGCTAAATACGAATCTGACGCGCTTTCAAGATGAAGTTTTGTGGCGTTTCGTAGTGCCAGGCGTTTGTTTACGAATGTGTCAGGAACGATTTCACACCAGTCGTTCTACATTAGGTGATGTCTGAAGTTGATACCGCATCGTTAAATAATATTCAATTTATCCGTCCGAAATATATCTCGTTATGATCGACCACGGTAGGCATGTCCTTAGGGTATATCTGTCCGTCTTTCCGTGCAGTCTATTCGCATGGAATAATTCAACTCACACTGGACTGATTATTGTGGAATTCTGTACGGAGAATTTGCACAAGTATTTGTCGACACATTCCAGTGCTGGTTAAATTTGGACAAAACAGGCATTTGGGTGAAGACTGTGTAAATGTGGCATGCTTGTACTGTCGCACTATTTGCGACTTAACACATCCGTTGCTAAAATACGGAGGAATTATCTAATACAAAAAATGACTCGCGACAGATTGTAGTCTGTTGTTAAGATGCGGAAAAGGCGGATATACTTGCTGTGTGGTACTTAAAACGTGGCAAGGCGCGTTTAAATTCAAGGTATATTAGTGTTTTTGTCGGATTATTTACGAATTTGCAGTCTACAGGTTATAACAGTGCAAACGCGCCGGAAGTGTTGTATCCCGGGAATTTGTCATTTTGTTGTCTTAGGCATCTGCTTATTCAGTCTCTGGTTCGAATCCTAATTAATTTTATGCATTGTCCAAGACGACTGTATAGAAAGCACTGATTAGAGGGTGCTGAAGTTAAGTGCAAGATTGTAATGCAATGTCTTGCCACGTTAAGGCAGTGCCTGCCGAACGGTTGAACAGGAAACGAATGAATTATGCATTGAACATTACCACGTGTGATGCACCGCCCACTGTAGCAACAACAGCAGTCGCAGCGGGATACATACAATTTTCGAATCTTGTATGAGCTTCATTCGGAACAAATTTAAGGTGGGCTTGACAATGCAGGTGTTATGGAGGATACACATTGTGTACGAAATTTTAGTGGAATGCGGCCGACCTGGAACGAGGTGATTTACTAACGTTAAAGTGGCGTATTGTATGAGCTGTACTTTGATTTTTGTGGTATCCGTTATAACACTTCGGGTTAAATAACAGTAGGAAATTTCGCGGTCTGTCGCTTAAGGGAATTCTGCTCCAGGACGTTCGTGTAGTTTTGTACCATGTCAATTTTATTACCACTGTTTTAAAACGGGTTTAATAAACAATATAAGTGCCGAATATTTACAACAGCCTGTGATTGTAAGGGGTGTGCATTTTTCTCTTCGTTTCCAATTTGTCCGTACCAGCGCTAGGTCGTACCTTTGTCCACTGCATAGTGGGAGAAGTATGCGGCAATAGGAAAGTCACGAACAAATACTGAGATCTAGAATGCGTGGAAGTTTACCTCCATGCTCATGATGGTGTAATTTTGTAGCTAAAGGTGCCTGCTTTTGCGATGATTAATGAAGAATGGGTTGAAGTCTGAAAGTGTTCGTTTTCAGAAGCATCTGACTCAACGCTACATGACGTCAGTAGTTGATACGCCATAAAATAACCTAAATTGAGCTTCAGATTGGATCTTTTTCTTACCGGAAAATTGCAGTGGTTGACAGTGTTGTTAATTAACCGGATAATAAGTAAACATAATGCAGTTTTGTACGTAGGCTCTAAGGGTTTTCCGAGTCATGGTGCCCCTCCTTTTGCCCATGAAAGCTTTAAAAAACTGACAATTAACCAGGTCACTGTTATGTACCTTAATACGGCGTTCTTTCTTATTTAGAAACACAGCGCCGTAAAACAATCGAATGTCTAGCCAGTCAGAATATTTCACTCTCATGGTGTTTACTGTCTTGGAACCACATTATATGATGCAGGGTTGCAAATCAAAATGACCAGCCTGTCTGAATAATTCAGTAGTCAACTGTTTTTGTTATATTGGAGCCGCATTATTTGATACAGTGACGTCAAATAACCAAGTGACCAACCAGTAAGAATAGTTAAACTTCATACTCTTTTTATATGGAAACCCTCAGTAGTTGCTGCACCGTTTTAAAATAAACGAATAACCAATCAGAAATATCATTGTCTTCTTCGTGTTAATGTCCGGTAAAGTTGAAATCTTTACCAAACACTACCACAAATTCTAACTTATGTTTAGTGCCATAGATGCGTCCTAGCAACCCGATAAACTCCGCCCGCTCTGCCCACCCCGTTCACATTTTGTGTCACTGTTCTTCCAGCCAGCCTTCGTTTTATGTCCGTGTTTACATTTCCGTCTCATCAAAAACGAAGATCGTTTGAAGGTACGGTAGAAGAGAGGCGAAAAACGCGTTTAAACATCATCGCGGCGCTCAACCGTCTTCTGTTTTATTTGTAGTTTCGCTTGCAGACACAGGCAGCGTTAATTAGGTAAAGGAGAATCGCAGCCCATCTCTTTGTTCCACTGCTTTTTAGAAATGGTTTACGTATAGATGGCAGTATCTGTTCATGTGTAATGGGATAGTGTTGTCGGTAGCTGAATATCCAAGTATCGTGGTTTGTTTAACGACGCATAAGCTATACAGCATATAATAATATAATTACGAATTCAGATGGTCGTAGGGAGACGTGGTCATGACTTTTTTGAAGGAACGATTTCTGTTTTCAGATTCTAACGCTGTCTGTGAGATATCTGTTTAAGCAGTAGTTGTCTGAAATTAGGTCTGCCTGAAGCCGTGTCGGTAAAAAAAAAATGGACCCAGGCCCCCCCTCCCGCTTGTACCTAGTATCTAGTCCCATTTTGAGTGCCACTCACCATTTCTCATTCATTGCCACTTGTATCCTGGACTGGTATGCAATTTTATCCACAGAAACATCTTGTTGTTTCACTTAAGTTTATGGTAAACTGGATTAGTCAATGGTTAATTGTAAAGTAAGTGATTCCCTTTTGAGGCAAGGAGGTGTATCTGAGCTGTTGACGGCCGGGAGATGTAGAGCGCTTGTAAGGTGAGTGAGCAGGCTACCGGCTTCAGTCCCCTCCCCTCGATGTCAGTTCCTTCCCACACGTGTTCCTTCTTTCGCTGACCCTTGTGGCCGTCTGAAAATACGCGTCCTCTGCCTGGTCTTCTATCATATCGCCGCACAGCTGGATTTTTCCATGTCCACAGAAGTTTAAACTGACTTCTCAGAACATGAAACTTGTTATGGGCTCGATTTTCCATAAACTATGAAGTTTGCTCGAAGTTTGTGGAACTTGGCATTGTTTATATTAACTTATTGTTATCATGATGCGGGACTGACATATTTTAAACAGTCGGGAATCAAGGACTAATCTAATTTATCTAAGATCTAAAAAAATTAATATGAGTCAGTTTGAAAGATTACACAGTCAACACAGACACATACACATATGCTCATAATTGCTTTGTTCTTTCACCTTTGGTGCGAGGTAAAAATTGAAATTAAAATTTAGAGTTAAGGTTCTCGCAACGGTGTTGAGGAAGGCGTAAGTCTCCTGCAGTGTGAAATCATATCGATTGTAAAGGTTATCTGTGTGTCGAAGGAATTCGGTGCCACGGGTTACGCTCTTCTTGAACTGTTTAGACCCAGAAGATGGAGGAAATAAGCTCATCCGAAACACCACTAAACATAGTGAAGCCACGTTTGATTGCATTCATTGCATTTATACAAGTGGCAAACTTTTTGAAACCACGCGGCACTATGAAAGCTGAACGGTGTAGATATCAGTTCTGCAGATGTATATTTCCGAGTAAAGAGACTCGTGGTCGAATGGGGAGTACCTACATAACCATGCCAATGAATAGCGACTTGGAGGTACAGTAATGGGTCAGTTTCCACCGGGAAATTCTAATCTGTTCTCCGTACTTGTGGAGAAGACGTAGAGGTTGATTGGGCAAGAGGTATTTCTGCTAGTTAATGAGGATTTCGGCCCATGTGCAGTAACTATGCAGCCGATTATGTCGGCTGGCATGAGGAGGTTGAATTTGCGTATAAATCTGAAAGTTTGATACCGTGGCCAAGATTCAAGGTACACAGGTGGCTAACTTATCTAGTAATTACCATGTATAATACGAGTACCATAAGAATTTGCCGGTTCCATAAAAGTGTGGCCAGCTGGGATAGGTGGCCTACTGACAAGGCTGGACAACGTCGCAGGTTTTGCTGTGTTTACCAGTCGACAAAACATTGCATCCCAGAAGCCTTTAAGCTTAGTACTCGTTTAATCCCATAATCATTAACGCCATATAGGAATACAACAGAGAGCTAACAAAAGTACCATGGGCGACATTACTTAGCTATTTGTGGTTTCTAATTAGTTGTTAGCTGAGAATTTAAAGCAATAGACGTTATGTGATGTTGCAGATCTCTGATGCTTAGAATCTACCGGAAGCGTATCCTTGAACGTCGTAGTAGTATCCATCTTATTTTACAATGAAATTCAGCTTACCATGCGATTTGCTGCAGCATCAGGAACGACATTTAGATGTTTGTGAATCTTTTAGTCCTGTTGCAACCACTGCTTGGTTATCGGTATGCCATAGTCTGTATATTTCTGGTGTATAAATTCAGTAGATGAATTTCCTTTTATAAAGTATGTTAGTCGTCTTCACTAATTGGTTGCTGTTCTTTGTTGTACAGGAAATATGATTATAGAACACTATTTCTGAAAAGAGGCAAGTCTCTGAAATTACGTCTGAGGAACATAAAAAATGCGGCGTGAATAGATGCTTGTGCTGCAGCGGAAAGCTCAGTAATGGTATAGGGGATGCTGTTAGGTTCTGCACGTGGGATCTGTAGGCCTAGTCGAAATGAGATGCATGTGGACGAAGCAAAGAAATACATTTTACAGTTGCACAGATACAACAGCCATTATTTTATCTCTAGTCCTGTGGGCATCAAATATTTATCCTTCAGTTGGAGTGGGTAGTGAATGTGTATTTCTCTCAAAAATTTTAGCGCTTTATTCAGGCTTGGTGGGAGGAATATTGAATCTGCTAAATACTGATGAGTAATAGATTCGGAAAACATTTCTTGTGCGTCACGTACGTAGCGCTTAAGTTAAGAGTGCTGTGTGAATATTCTTTGTTAGTTTTTGCCCTAGCGCACGCAGACTGCCCTCGTGGAAATGGTTGTGTGTGATTTCATAAAGATTTTAATCACCCATAATTTTGTTTCTGTATTTATTTGCTGCCAGAGAATCCAGAGCACTGGCTTGTGTACTCTGAATCCTTCGACAAAATGTGATAACTCGCCAGTGTTTTCGAGGGAAGAAATCCGTGCATGATTCAACCATAATATTAGGATGTTCCATGTACTGTAATACAGAACTTTCCGTTTTTATTTTTTGCTGTTTTCAGACACTAAGCGTTCTTCTCATTACTGCTGTAACCGTTTAATGCTTGCAAGGACGTATTTTTTGATATGTTCCAAAAACCCTGATGAATATCCTTACGTTCTTTTGTTAGCAGAGTGGTACTGTGAATTTACACCTCTTATCGTAACTTTATTTTACGTAATGTTTGCCTCTTTCTGCCCCTGATGAGCTACATGAGCTGACAATAATCACGAAAAATCACCAGCATAGGCAGTGGCTCGGTTCAAGTTAGAGGGCAGTGTTCAGGTATCTCGATAGAGTTTGGGTTATTCGATGTGGGTCCATGAACCTTTGGGTTAGGTGTGAGCAGTGTAGGGATTTTGAATTCACCTGCGGAAGTGAACTTGTTATTGGTGTGTATGTTCGCGCATGCGTACGTGTGTATTCCCTCCCCCCGCGTCGGTACTAAGAGGACCAATAATTTGCACAGTTCGTGTAAACGCGACACCATTCGTGTTATGACGGTATGTAATTTTTTACTGATCATTGTTGAGTATGTGCCTTGTATGGCATTAAATTGAACGTATTTCAGTGTAGCAAGCGGGTAAACACATGGTTTAATTTAATGGTGCTGATGTCTGGGATGACACATTCATGTGACCATATTTTGTATTTATAGTGTATACTTACACCGAGGCTTGTAATAATACTGCCACCTGCTGCCTGTGCTATGAAGCAGTTATTACGCTTTTCAGTCGCGCTTTCTGCGGAGGAGAAAGATGGATGTTTGGTTTCCCTACCTCTACTAATCATCTGTATTAACTGATGGTCTATTCGCACGCTAGCTGCGCTGTTGCCTACATGCAGTTGTACTACGTGCCTCAGAATGTCATCGATTTCATCTCATCACATTTGCGGCTGAATTCTTCTCCCTGCCCGCCAGAAGGTTTCTGTTTCACACTCCAGCCAACCAATGTTCCATCCTGATGGTTCTTGTCCCACTTTGCAAACACATGAGTGTTATCTTCCATAAACATGCTGATTCCATTCTTTCCCATTCACTCTACGTATCTCATAATTTTATTCGGTGCTAATTGCAGACATTTCTGTTACGCACTTCATGATTTATTAAATGATGCTGTCAGTAGCTTCGAATATATAGCGTCGAATGCGACGATGTTTAGTGAATATTCAGTTGTAAAGGATGTTAAACGATGTGGTAGTGGCGTAGTTTGAGATGCTGTCGCGGCCTCCTTCCGGAAGGACTAGATAAAACCACGATAAGTATTACGACAGTCTGTGTCACAGCATATAGCGCAGGTACATGGGCACATTTTTATCGCAGTAGGACAGGGTTACGACTTTTATGTATTTTTGTAGACCCTTTTGTCGTGTAGCCAATAGAGTACCGGCAGAATGTAAGCGCTTAGGGCAACGTTAATGCGCACTACGAATGCGGCGTATTTCCGAATGCCAACGGTCCGTAAAGGATTCTGATGTCTTAGATAGAAGCGGTATTTGTGACTGGACACATGTCGCTATCGGGAATCGAAATACGGTTCTATAGTTCGTGGCTATACACGGTATTGACCGATCTGCTGTAGCGTTCTTACGAATAAGGTTGCCAGATAAACTGCGTTTTCGGTAAACTATGGAGCTGGCATAGCGTAGTAGGTGTGGGGACTAGTTGCAGGTTGGGCGGTCCGGGGCTTGAATCCCCGCAGGGGTAAGAGATTTTCTCTTTCCGAAAACCGTTCAGACCGGTTGTGGGTCCCATCAGGTGTCGAGTTTAAGAGTAAATGAAACTATACGTGTACTGCCACTGTATTTCTGCATGGCGTGGATAGGGACAGCGTTACCTTTGTGTCACCAGTGAAATATGGCGTCCGTACTGATGAACGGCGGTGCCGCACGTGGGCATGACCGTTTGTAGACCTGCTTAAAAGCAAGTGGCCGTGTTGTCCGTGTCATCATCAGTTGAAATATCGGATATTCTGCACACTGTAACTGGTCGTTTTGCAACTACAGCAAACATGCTGTCATTGATATATTGGTCGTGCTATTTCACGACGCTATTTCAACTGTGTCCTCGTTGACAGTATAATATTGTGTACGAGACTGGAAAGGATGTAAAGCGATTGCGACGTATTTTAAGGAACTGAACCAACTCTATGCCTTCGGAATATTTGAAGGAGAGGGCGAGAACTTTCGGGTAACCGATGTTCTGTTGGAGATTCGATCCCTTGACCTTCCATATACGAAATATTAATGCTAACCAATACATTTACGAGTATCCCCAACGTTCGGGTGTTCAAACAGTTGTGAACTGATGGTCAGTGACATGTTTGGTAGTCGTTAATGAACTGAGAGATACTGAACTTGCTGTATACTTCTTATGTGTTACAGTAAATTTCCATTTTCATTACGTTACAATAAATGTATGCTGATGACAGGTGGTTACTTGCAGTAGCCTTCATGGCTGAACAGTGGAGGATTACCGAACACTCCGTATACTGCCGTGTTGTGGCTGTCCAGTCCGGGTGAGAGCAGTCACGCTAGATGATGGACGTCCTTTTGAGGGGCAGGGAGCTGGAAAGAATAGATTTTTTTAAAGTACGAATCAGGATATTCGTACACCGCATGTTATGTTGGTGGGCTGCTGGAACGTATTTCACTTTATGCCTTTAATTTCAGAGCATATTAGAGAAACCACCCGAATCATTCTGGTGTATTTCATAAATCCACTGCTGTTTTGGGGCGTGCATACATTCTTGAAGCTTGTCATTGGACAGCATTCCTATTTTAATGTTGTCCTCAAAGTACCCGATGAAGTCGGGGGCTTTCTTCAGCCTCAGCGCATCCAGCTTTCCGTCGGGATTAACCATCGTATGGTCTGTATCCAATACGCGAGCTACTTTGTTTACGCAGTATACATATCTTATACTCCGGTCCGTATTCAGTTTATCTGAACTTCCTGTATTCGAAGATCTGAACAATACAGGGAACTCCCCGTTACGTAATTTTCTCCAGTCAGTTGTTAGCTAACGCGTTTTGTATGCCCACTTTGTCTTTGTGCTTTATGTCAATATCTCTCCGACGTTCGCCTGCTAAGTACGGATTGTTTTCAAGAGTTTATTACGAACATAATCAGCACGTTTCTTATGCTACAAATCCAGCTGTCGTAAATGCGACTTAAATACAGTGAAGGCGTTAAAAGAAATGTCACATGGCAGAGCGTCATAAAGTGTGACAATGATTCTGGTTGTATGTACCCAGTTGAAATCTCAGTCCATATCCGATTTTGTGGTTTTTCTCGGGAAAACTGCGGAACATTGGTAGTGTAGGCCGCGACCGATCGACCTTCCTACAGACTCATGCTTGATAGCAATATAGTATTCATTATACACTGCTGCACTTAAGGACTTGTTTACAGAGATCATAAATCGGCGTTTTCTCGTTCAGTGCTCCTGGGAGCCTTTTGTTCTGGTTTAATTCCCTGAAAGTTTTTGGTTGTGAAAAAATCGTGTTCTAAAATAGCCGAGCTGGCGAATGTACACGATCTGCCAGTAGTTGAGAAAGTTTCCCCTCTAGAGACAAGCGAATTTGAGTTCTTTACATGAATTGCGTTTGTGCCCAGGTATGTACAACGTCATGCAGGTGGTCGGGAAAATATAGATTTACTGTAAAACTAACTACTACATGTAGATGGGTGATGTGGAGAAGCTTCTGCCTTCTTTCCCAAGATCCTTGTTGTTGAGATTTCCTGGGTCCGAAAGTGGAGTGAACTTACACTCCAGAGAAGTTACTGTTATCCCATAAACTCTGGGTCTTGAACCAGTGGCTGAATTCAGTGTAAGAACTGTCGCAGCTAGTCCAAGTGAAGTAAGTATATAGACGCCCCGGGGGGACAGCGTAGGTAGGTGGTGGAAAGGATCCATTGTTAAAAGCGGAGTGCTATTATTTATGGAATAGCCTAATATTGTACTGGAACGAGTTACAGTACGAAAAAATGGGGTGTGACTTCTTGGCGTGCTATATTATATCAAGCGGTGCAGTAGAAAAGCCGCACTTGTCCATCGTGAAGCTCGCGCTTCTGTGATCCTCCTCCTGCTGGGTTACAAGTCGGGCTATACACGTGATTATAGTACTGTACTGTAAGAAATCAGTGACGGACAGTACAATGTGTGTTTAACAAACGCGTATTGGTGAAGTCGAGTTGTCCTCGAAGCTACTCCATACATTTCGAATGACGTCCTGTAAATTTAATGTAGGTCCACTGTTCTATATGCAGCTGAAGTGGATCTTGATAGAGTTTCTCAGAATCGGCTATCACAGTCTACACGTAGAATACGTAGCCTAATTTTGTACTTACTTTTAAAATTTACGTAATTACTTACTTACTTACTTACTTACTTACTTACTTACTTACTTAATGCAGCAGTTTCCTTCTTGAGAAGCTAACCGGTTCTCAGCTAGTCAAATTCCCCGCATTTTATGGAACCCGAAGGTTTTTTACCGCGTTTACAAGCTCCCGTCACCTGTCTCTATCCCAAGTGAGATCGATCCAGAGCATGCCCCCCCATCCCACTTACTGAAGATCCATCTTAATATTATCATATTATCTACACCTAGGTCTTCCAGGTGGTCTCCCCCTCAGGTTTCCCCACCAAAACCTTTTGTGCACCTCTCCCATGCGTGCTGCGCGCCCCGATTATCCCATTTTCCATTTGCTCATCCTAACAATATTCGGTGCGGCGTACAGACCATTAAGCTTCTCATTATGTAGTTTCCTACATTTCCCTTTTACCTCGTCCCTCTTATGCCCAATATTCCCCTCAACACCCCATTCTCACACACCCTTAGCCTACGTTCCCCCCTGTATGTGTGTGACCACGTTTCACACCCATACAAAGAACAAGTAAAATTATATTTCTGCATATACAAATTTTTACTTTTTTACTTTTTTTGGGGG
>JGI20169J29049_11449059_pt1 | contig 10667 bp, 5 predicted proteins | sample TergutNc150P1_FD_29049 | JGI IMG/M metagenome (IMG submission 29049) | reverse complement strand
TAGGAAAATACAACACCAGCTTGTGTAAGGATCTCAGTGCACTTGCTGTTCCCCTTATCAGCGTTGGAACGTGACATGGTCATTCACCATGTAAGTCCTAACAGTGGGTGGACAGTATGAGAAATGTTTTCTGCCGAACAAAGAGTATTCATTTGCAAACTTGCAGGAGTGTCATGGAACAAGTGTCGCCCAGTCATACAAAAAGTATCGTGCATCAAGACTGCCACAAAAAAAATTACTACATAGAGGAGAAATTTAAACGACAGGTTCAGTACTGGACAAAAACAAAATATTGGTGCTCAGATAAGTCCCAGAAAATTCTTCTGCTGTACGGCTGTTCATAGTGGGGTTTCAAAATCGCAAAAAAACAAACAAACAAACAAATGGCAGCATCACTTGTAGAGCTGCAGACAAGAGAACTGGGAAAGAAGAAGTCAACAGTTTGGGTGCTTTCAAGAATCTGTGACCAGTGTCTTTTTTTCATTTGGAACTTGTGTTTGTCTTGGATGAAGCGTGACTTACATCAAATTGTAATGTCAGCGGCAAGAGTAACATTTTGGTGTTCTAGGAATCCCCATGCAGTTCTGTAAGTTTGCTCTACATGAATCTAGTGTGCAGTAAGTGGTGGTGAAGCCCAGCCAAAGTCTTTCAAAGAAACAATCAATCCAACCCCTATTTTTGGTTAATTCTGGCCCCATTCGTTGAAAAACTAAAAGAAGAAGAAAAATTGTGTAGTTATTTCTTACAAGACAGTGTCACAGCCCACACACACACAGACCTTTTCAAAGACTGCCCTGGTGGTTGAAGAAGCATTTGGCAAACACGTGATAATCTTAATATTGTGGCCTCCTGGATCTCTGTAATTGAATCTCTACAAGTATTATTTGTGGTGGACATTGGAAGATTGAGTTTCTGTGAACAGTGCAGTTTCTATGCAGGGATTGAAAGATAATATTGGAAGAAAAATTGGTACTATTTAAAGGTGAGCTCTGTGATGTGTCTGAAGGTGCAGGGTCTGCTTGGAAGCTGCAGGTTAGCATTTCAGGACTCCTGTATGAAACAAAGGAAACTGAACTGCAGAAGAAAAATTGACTTAAAATTCATGGTGGATTCATGCTTCCTCTGCACTAAAGGTCCTGTGACAGCTGCTGTGTTTGGGGACACAATTAGAGATACACAGTGTCTCAGGTTGAATGTCAACTTGTCACATTGGCATGGTGGGGAGACTGGAGGTGCTTGCAGTAGTGCACATGAAGAGTTAGAGCATTAGGGATGTTGCACTGCATAAATATGCAAGATGGAGGCAGCAAGCACCCATGCAACTTGGTAACTTTAGACAGTCGGCATAGTATCACATCCCTGAAGACTTGAGTGATGGTGTAATGCTTGAGGAAATGAAACTGTGTATGTAAATAGTCACAGGTATGAATATGATACCTGATTGTTGCTGTTTAATGACACTGATGCAACAGTTTGTATTGAGTTCCTAAAGAAAGTAAATGTCCTTTTGATATATTTGTTCCATTTGCTCCTAAGTTGTGGTTTAAAAGTCTGTCTTCAAAATTGGAAGCTCCCAGCTACACTTCAGTTTATTTATTTGCCAGAAATTTTGTTAGTTTTCATGATTTGGAAGTGAATCCTGGACATAAAAAAACAGAGGAAAAGAGATCCATCACTAATGATAGTGACATTTGTGAGAACTGTAACTTGCATACAGTTCAGTCATTGTATAGAACTATTTTTGAAACAAAAAGAGGTTTTGAGAATTTGTACAAACCTTTGAGTCATAATGGGCAGGAAGGTGGCATATGAAATGAAATATATGATGTGCACTTGCACCACAAATGTCATAGATCCTTTCATGTACCTTTTGGTTTTGGTGATTTTTTCTCCAGGCTGTTGAAAACTGAATGAGGATAAAGTTTGACAGGACAATGGCTGGCCGTTCATCGTAAACCAAACTTTGTCAGTTAAAGTGCAAATGCTTGCTGTTTGTTTATTCTTTCTTTCTTTCTTTTCTTTCTTTCTTTCTTTCTTGCTTTCCTTCCTTCCTTCTCCCTCTCTCTCTTTCTCTTAAACAAGTGTGCCACTGTTCCATCCATTGAGCTTTCCACATTCACAGCATTTTCCAGCTTTATTATTGTCTCTCTCTTGACTTACAAGATGATTGCACGCTGCCCTCTACCTGTCCCTCTATGCAGACACCAGACTTTTTGTAGTGCTTGTTTTCACTTGTGTGGGAGGAGGATTCATGTCCAGTTGATGTATTCTCGGTTCCTTGCTCATCTACTGATGTAGCTGGATAACTGAACCATTTACAATTTCCTCTTCTCTTGCTGTGAAAATTTGATCAGTCTCCATTTCCTCTCTCGAGTAGAGCCTTGCTCCGTTATTGCTCTTGCTTGGAAGCGCTGTGCACTGCTTTTGCTTGGTTGATGGGATTATATAAAAAACAAACACTGTCAGTACGTGCATGTGTACGGGCGGGCCAGCCGATGGATGGCTGGAGGACCAAGCTAGCGAGAGAGCAGGGCAGAGCAAGCGAACAACCTTGTTACGGAAATGAGGTCCCAGTACATTTAACAGTCCAGTTAGAGGCTCGGAGGGTGTTAGTAGAAGAGAGGGTTGAAGGGAAAGGACTGGGGGATTGGGGAGAATGATATACAGTAAAGGGATTGCCCGTGGGTGCCGTAGGACCTGTCTGTTGCTTGGGGCAACAAAACTGAAACCTTGTCCATCCAGAATCAATTTATGTAAATCAATACTTCATATCACTCACTTTATATGCATAATATAGTGTGTTTGGTTGTTTTTTCCCCTTCTCTTCACCTTCTTTAACTCCCTGTCCCATTTCCCTTTGTGCTCTGTTAAATAAATCACAGAAGACAACTCTGCAGCCCTTTATGTGCATGCAGTAATACTGTACAGTGTCAGTAATTTGAAATGTCAGCATAGGAAGTTTTACACCTACAGTAGTTGATTGTAAAGGCTTGTAAATGTCACTCAAGTGCCTGGTCCATGTGAAGGATTTTTATCTGAATAATTCTGAGTGTTTTCCTATGATTTCTGGTATTGCTAGAATGCTTCTACTAGCAGTTATGCAGCAGAAAAGCATGTGTATAGGACATGTAGTTAGTATGTTTTCACCATCTAATTTTCTGCAGGTCTATTTCTGAAACCTTCAGTTGGTAACTGGTTTGTATTCAGTTAGAAAATTAAAGTTTCTTTGCTGGATTTCAGTGTGACACAGTGAAGACTTGTATTTATTTCACATTTTTTAAATGACTTAACTTCTTAATAGTCAGTAATATGTACCAGGACTTCTCCCATTTGTGACTGACTATTAAGAAACATCACTAATATAATATACCAGGACTTTTTCTATTATCAGTGGACACAAAGACTCACAATGTGTCAAAAACAGCTTCTTTTGAAACACTCTGACTCATTGTGTCCACTGATAATGGAAAAAGTCCTGGTATGTATATTAGTGATGTTTCATAATAGTCAGAAATCCATTATTTTAGTAACTTTAGTCTTGCCAAACCAACTTTTGAAGCCAATGGAGTTGCTGGATCCATTCATTCATTCAGTTATTCATCATTCTCCCTCTCCTCCTCCTCCTCCTTCTCCTCCTCCTCCTCCCTCTCCTTCTCCTCCATGTTGTACATATAGAAGCATGTGGCTTACACACTGCTTCATCACTACATTTTTTGTGTTCATGTCTGGTGGTGTATTTGTCTAGTTCCACTAAATGTATAATCTGTATTGCTGTTCTGGCAGTGCAGCACCCATATTTTATTTGAGAAAGTGACAGAAGACTGCTTCAGCAGTGCTGTGCAGTATTTGTGACTCATGCTGTCATTTGTTCCAGTGTGCACTGGCTTACCATTTCTGCCATTTGCCAGGCTAAAATAAGTGAGAAATCTCACTGTAGTGTCAGACCATTGACATGGTTACCTCATGTTTATTGCAGTGAGTTAGCGGTTTAAGTTGGTAGTTATGTATTAATTTTTGTGGTTGAAGAAAACTGAATTGTTACATTGTGGTTGAAACTCTTGTGTCTTTCTGCCCCTAGGAAAGTGATGGCGAGAAAAGTGACCAGGACCTGGTTGTTGATGTAGCCAATGAGGTATTTGTAATTTGTCTTCTTTTTACTTTACTTTACTTTACCTCTAATTGTAAATTGTGATTCATGGCTGTAATTATGCTTGCAGTGATGTAGGTTAAATATGTTTTGAATACAGTAGCTGTAAACACAAATGGAAATGAGTGGGGATTATTATTATTATTATTATTATTATTATTATTATTATTGTTGTTGTTGTTGTTGTTGTTGTTGTTGTTGTTGTTGTTGTTGTTGTTTCAATTTGCCTTGTTCTGTGGATGCCCCATTTATTTTTAAAATTAGAACTTTTAGTTTTACCTTTTTTTTATTGATGTAAATTTTGCTACCTTATCTGTAGGGGAGAACTAAAATTGAGGGTGTTTGAGAACTTGGTGCTGAGCATAATTACTGAGGCTTAAAAGGAAATAGGTGTCATGAGGCTAGACAGACAGACAGTAAGTAATGCATAATGAGGAACTTCTTGACTTTTACTCACCATATGTTTTTTAAGGACATAAGATGAAGGAGTAATAGATGGGCAAACAGACAGACAATAGATGGGCAGGCATGCAGACAGACAGGCAATAGATGGGCAGGTGGGCAGTCAATAGATGGGCGGCAGGCAGGCTGGCAATATGAATAAGAAAATGAGAAATTCATACAAAATTCTAGTTTTAAAGTCAGAGAAGGGAACAGATGACTTGGAACACCTAGGCATAGACAGAAGGACTATATTAAAAAGTGTCTTAGAGAAGTAGGATTTTTTGGAAGTGAATATTATTCAATTGGCTCAGGATAGTGACAACTGGCAGGGTTGTAGTAACACATTAGTAAACCTTCCAGTTCCTTATATGTCAGGGTACATCTGAGGAACTGGTAGCTTCTGAATAAATACTCAGTTTCAATGACTTGGTTAGTACCATTCAGTCACATGTTGCCATCTGAGTGCATAATTTAAAGTTTTCAGGGTGACGGAATGCAGGGACAAGTGTTCGGATCATTAGCCATGTTATAATGGAGTGAACTGAGCACTAACAAGACTGCATCGTATATAAGAATGTAGGCAATTTATATTACATTTTGTGGGCATTTCAGATGTGAGAGTATATGAATTAAACTAGTAAAGAAATGTTAATGTTCTGATCTTTAAAAGGGATGCTGTACATTTACAGTTGTTATGTCACAGCATTTAACTACAGGTTACACAGTTGTGCAATAAAAGCATCCTGGTTATCTATTCTAATTACAATTGCTGTAATACATGTGCAATATCAAGATATGAGAAGTTCTGTTAAAGATCATAATGGTAACATGTGCAGAGCCTTCGTGTGAAGTCTTACAGCAGTGGTTTTGCACAGGACCCATCATCTCCACATCCTAACGGTGAACATCCTGGGGACATCCGAGAGAATGGGGAGAAAGGTGGCCTAGGCAGCATCAAATCAGAGCGCCCACCTAGTCGGAGTGGATCCAGCTCCAGCCGCTCCACACCCTCCCTGAAAAGTAAAGATGTAAGATCTCGGCACCTATGTGCAGGTCCCTCATCGTCACAGAAATCATATTCATGGTTATGCCAGTTATGGTTTCTACGGGTAGTGTTCAGTGTGCACTGTTCTGAGTCATGATGCTGTGTAGCTTTGTAGGTTGTGGAGTGTGCTGGCTCTATCTTTGCTTGTGAAGGAGTTCAGCTAGGAAGAAACTGATGTGAATTTTTGGGAGCAGATGAATTGTTACATGTGCAGGTTGTGCAGAATGTGGACAGCTAGAACCAGAAGTCGGGAGGGGACAGGTGTTGGTCTGGGTCAGTTTGAACTGTGAAATGGGAAAGTTAAGGGTGGAAAGAGAACAAGAAATTGCCTTTTGGCCCAGATCAAGATCTGTCCCTTCTCACCTTCCACTTCTGACTGGCCACATTCCTTGACCTGTTCCCATGTAATGGACATCAGTCTCTTTGAAATTGCCTATTCCTTGAGTCCAGAAGATTGAGACAGACTTATTCCTCCGTAATGTCAGTGTCAACCTACAGAGCCATATGGTATCGGAACCCAGAATATGACCATTATGATTCCAATTTGTCTTTGCAGGTCATTATATTTTCTACATTCTGCAAACAGATATTCATCAATAATAAATTTCTGGATCTGGAATGTAGGCCTGGCAATTGTGCAGTTTAAAATAACACTGAATCAGTTTCAAGGCATTATTCTGATAGTGGGATGTTCAAAACATGCTGTGTATAAACATAAATATTAGTAACTTCTTTTATGTGTTTATGCAGGCCATGAAGTGAACTTGTAGCTAGCCAGACAGTGTTGCTGAAGATTGAAGTATTATGGGATGTGGTACCATGCCATAGCAAGTAGCTCCCAGCATTGTGAAGTATGCTTATCTTCATGGTTAAGCAATCCAAGAAGAAAACTAGCTATATTTTGTCATGGACTGCATGACACTGGGAACTACTTGCCCAACAAATCAGTGTCAGATCCCAAAAGAGTTCACCCTTCAGCAATACCACCATTAGAACCTAAAATCATGCAGATTTTGTGCTGTTTACTTTCATTCTGGTTTATGTTGCATGTATGAAATCCAAATTTAGACACTTTTATCTGGGGGCCAGTTTTTGCTAGGGTTTCTGTGGGTTTCACTATATGTGGAGTTTTCCTACCCTATATTCATGTTAACATACTCAGTGATGAAGGTTGCCTGAAGTATGTTTAATCTTCCAAAACAACAGGAACAACTCAGCATCATATCCCAGAAGACCTGAGTCCTCACGTTCTTTGTTACTATTAATATTCTGACTTGTGGACATAACTTAAATACTGAAACTAGTGTGTGGTAAATGTCTTCAGAGCAGCGTAATTTAGCATATCACTTTAGTTAGTAAGAAATTCCCATTTCCTACAAGGATAAGTAATAAACAGAGTAACACTTCTACCCCGAAACAACACTTCACATTTCTAACCATTTTTAATGAAACGTGTGAGAAGTGGTTTTTGAGAATGTGCTGTAAATGGCTGTAACAAATATGTATGTTACTACACGCCCTCCATCTTCTACAAGACGTCTCTCTAAATGCTGCTCAGTGAATGACAATTAAATCTGCATTCTCTGAAACTCTTTACTGAAAGGTTACTGTAAACAGTAATTCTATTGTTTGTCACTCTCCTGTATATCAGGGGCTCCAACCTGTGGCCCATGGGTTCTTAATTTTGTTTGCATCTCATCCTCATCTTACATTAATTATAGAATGTGGCCTGGCTTTGTGTTGAAAATTTTTGTTGATTTAAAGAGTTCAAAAATATTTGTTGGCATGGCATTAAATCTCAAGGTTTGCTATCCGCAGACTGTAACACATACCATATGTCAGCAGAGAGCTGAAATGCAAAAATGTTAACATCATTCAGTTTGGTTATTGATGTAGGTATTCTTAAAGAAGTGTTTAATTCTAAAGAACATAGCATCTTTTACTGCTTAAAATTATGTCCTTCCTGCCTTGAATTTTGAAATTATCCGTTTATTTTATGTATGATTTGAGTTTGAGACCCTTGAAGTTTGTGCTGAAAGATTGTGGTTGTATTTACTGTTTTTGGTGTCCTTTTCACAACATTGACTACTTTTAAGTCTGAAATTGCTTATTGTATGCACAGAATACACTGCTCCCATCTTGTGTCTAGTAGTGCTGTATGTCTCGCAGGGTAGATGGAAATGCAGTTTTCATATCAGTAATCCTTTGGTTTCGTGGTCCACACGCCACCTTACCATCATATTAAACTTCAGTTTACAGCATTTACATCTAACATATGGTAAAACTTTGACCTGCAGGGCAGTTCGTAATGCTTGCACTTACGTGACGTACATACCACAGAACTTTTAAACTGCAGTGTACTGCATTTAGTATAGGTGAGTGCCATGCCAATATGCAGAGTAGGTTTGCTTGTTTTCCTAACCTAAAACAGTTGAGTGAATGGCATTTAAAATCTCCAGTGCCAGTGCAAAAACAATTTTGTGTTATAAAATCCTGCAGAATTTTCCATATTTAAAATGATTATTGGAAATGTCCATTGGCATGTCTGTCAGTCTTCAATGAGGACTTTAGAAACAAGCCATTTCATAGTGTGTTATGGCTTCTGAAGTTACTTCTTGGTGCAACATTTTGCACTGCTGCTGTAGGTTTTACGTATGCAGTAGGGCCCAGTACATTAATAGGTATAATACAGAGCATCTCATTTCTAGCTTTATGGTGGAAGAGCTGATGATACGTGGGCTTATAATATCACAGACAGCCAGACCGATAACCAGCAAGGTCACTTTAAGTTAGTCTGTAACATCTCTTAGGCAGGAGTGTTCTTTATTCAAATGTCACGGTGTTCTGAGGCACTGTGTTGAACAAGTAACTCACTTTGTAAAAGGATTTATTTCTGGTATGCATGTATGGCATACTTTTTTTTTTTGCACTGCTGAATACATTTTCTTATACAGTAAAAGGACATATTGATAGGTGGATCAGCTGTTAGAAGTCATGTTTTCCAGCCAATTCCCTTGATTCCTGCTGAAGTTCAAATTTTGTGAGTTTTTTTAAAATAACTTTTCATATTGTGATCTGGGGTATGACACCATGTAGTCTGTGTTTTGGAGGCGTGTACTGCTTCCATTTTCAGGGCATTTGTACTTTCTTTGTGCAGTTGAGAGAATATGTTATCATTGTGTGTTCAGGTAATTCAAGAATGAAGTGGTTCTTCTTGCATTTGAGGTACATCGTAGGTTGAATTTGTTGTCATGTAATGGATCATGAAGAGCACATTCAGGATTTAAGTTTCCTGTTTTACCATAATTTAGCTGGATTTTTATTCCCCTTTCAGTTGTGCCTGTTATAATTCAAGGAGATTCTTTAAGTATCTCTGAAAGGCATTAAAACTTGTCTCATTATAACTTTGCAGACCTTACTTGTTGAACTGTTTACAGTAGTTGCTGCACTTAGTATGCAGCTGTCCCACATCTCTGCTTGCTTTGTGTTTGTATTTGTAAAGTATGATTTGGGAGCCAAAAACTCCCAAAATTGTTAAAAAAAGTTATTTAAAATATTCATACAAGTTTCAAACTTTGGTTCCCTTCGGAGTCCTCCCCCGGTGACTGGATGCAGTGATCCCAGCATCACTCCCACTGCTGGAAACGTCTAAAATCTTCAAGGGAAATGCTGTCAAGGGTCGCCAGCGGTTCTTGTTGAACCTCTGCAGCGTCAGCAAATTGCCTCTGTTTTGGCTACAGACAAAATAGTGGTTGTGTCCCACCCACCCTGCTCGCCCAAACTCGCTCCTTGCTACTTTTTTTTTTATCCCCGGGGATGAATCAGGATTTGAAAGGGAGATATTTGCCGATGTTGCAGGGAATCAGTGATAATTGCTGGTGGCCCTAGACAGCATTTCCTTTGAAGATTTTAGCCAATGTTCCCAGCAGTGGGAGCAGTACTGGGATTGCTGCATACAGTCACAGGGGGAGTACTTTGGAGGGGACTAAATTTTCAAACTTGTACAAATATTTTAAATAAATTTTTTTTAACAGTTATGAGAATTTTTGGGTCCCCCCGCATATTCTTGGAATATGGAATATTTTTCATCATTCCTTAAAGGAAATTCAACCACAATGATCTGGAAAAGTCAAGCATCATATGGTCCATACTGTTAGCAATATTGGTAAGGAGCCTGTAATATAAATGCATCATTGTGTGCCATGACATTTAGATATAAACACAAAGAAGTGTTGGTGAATGGCACATTCTGATGACCGCTGGTCACTGGCAGCCTTTGTATTACTGCCCTGAAAAAAAAAAGGCTCCAAGTCATAGACTCTTCCACCAGTCTGTAAGTGTTGCGTTATTTATATTTGCAACTACTTACATAATTCATGTAATAAAATCATATTTGTCATTCATGCAACTCTGTGCCTAGATATAACTGCTTTAATTTATTTTAATTGCACTGGAAACATGCAGTAATGTTGGTGTACATAAATCATTTTTAGTTTGTACAGTGTTGGTAGATTGATCTGTAACGTCAACTTTGCATGCCTGTCATTTAGTGCCTTCAGCTAATTCAACACTTGCACTTCCTTCCCTGTTTTTGCTGTAAGCCATTTGAACTCTAAACTATGCAGTTATTATAGAGCCCTTTGGGTGGGATGCATGTTAGTGGCTGATGGAGTTTTGTCACACACGATTTAATTGAAATGTAACGATAAAAAAGTAACAACATTTTTAAAATGTGTTCCTTAGCTGAATACGTGTATTTTCTTCATGACTCTGAATGGTATGATAGTGCTACGAGGCTTTCGTATGTTCCGTTTTTCAGTGTCCCTGGGAGTTTATATTTTAGGGTGTTGTCCTGTTATGTGTGATCACTGGTTCTATTAGGAAATACTCTTCTACACAGTTCAGAACATTCAGTGGTCTTTCTTTGAAAGCCCTTATATTTTAGGCATTTCACTAGACACCAGCAGTTTATTTCTGACACTTTGACACATGTTAGGATTTAGTTAAAAAAAAAAAAAAAAAAAAAAAAAA
>JGI20169J29049_11449064_pt1 | contig 10688 bp, 7 predicted proteins | sample TergutNc150P1_FD_29049 | JGI IMG/M metagenome (IMG submission 29049) | reverse complement strand
GCACACAGCGAGTCGGGATTTCCGTTGGTCCTCTGTGAGCAGGCGGGGGACGAATTTTGCTGCAACACGTCTCATGCCTAGGTCTTGAGTCAGAATGGTGTAACGACGGTCTTCGTTGAGTTTTTCGCGGATTTTTGTGATGTTTTCATCGTTCCGGCTGCTTGAAGGGTGTCCAGAACGGGGTTGATCCTCAATGCTCAAATCCCTCTTTTTAAAGTGAGAAAACCATTCAAACACTTGCGCACGACTCAGAGCTTGTTCCTTGAAAGGCTCCTGAAGCATTTCTAATGATTCCGTGGGTGTTTTCCCAAGGAGAAAGCAAAATTTTAAACAAGTTCCTTGTTCCTTTGAATCACACATCACGATTTTGACAGGGTCACAAAAACTACCTTCACGAAAACTGACCGTGCAGCCGATTCAGTTGTTACAGGAAGATGTCCATCTCATTACTGACAGTTGAGAGTCTAGGGAACAAGCACTGACGTTGTCCTTCTCCCACTCCTCTGCGTTCAGCGGCATTGAGACTAGTCTTGTTTCTTTTGGGTCCCCCCACGTAATGTTTATAATAACACTGTACTAAATAAATTTAACTCTATCTATTACATTGTAATGGTTGCCAGATGCTGTAGATGCAGTTACTTTGTGCTCCTGAGGATTGGTGGTGGTAACACCGGAAACATGTAGAGCAGTTATCAGATTAAATAAAAAACTCTGTGACTTGTGCATCTAGTTGGAATTACATACCAGATTATTATGATGCATGGACCCATAAACATTAAATATACACAGAATGTACAAGTTCATTTCCTGCCTCACAGAAAACACAGTCCATGCGCATTATGAACACCAGTCAGTCAATGCTGTTGAGAGGGATATTGCCCTTTATTGTGAAAATCATATGAAATGTGCATACAGCATAGCAGAATGAAAGCACTCTTAATATTATACCAGGTGACACACATAGGCTATACACAGATTTGTAAGGAACTTTTCTGACAGTACCCATGATGAGAGCTAAGCATGTGCAATTTAGTGTGGATTTAGAATATGTTCTGTTAAGTCAACACTTAACACACATAGCAATAATTTTAAACATGGAGGTTAAATCATACTGATATAATGTTGACAGAATCTGCATATGAGTAATAATTTGTTCATAAAAATTAAATAAAACAAGAATAATACCAGAGTAATCAATCTGTAAGACTGCAAGACTATGCAGTAGCATAGTAAGTTTTTGGTTGTGCACAAAACTGTATTTCCTGAACATGACTGTCTAATATTTAGTTTCAGTGTTTGCTTTATAAAGGTTAGGAAGTGCATATAACTGTGATCAGGCCCAGGGCCTATAGCAGTCATGTTGTTTTAACTAAGTACAGTCTAGTGATAAGTGAAAATTTATGTAAATAGCATCTTGTGATGCACCTTCTACTGGAACACAAAGGATTGATGCTTTGAGTGTACAAAGTGTGTCTGAAAAGTTTTTGGTAAAAATCATGGAGAATTAAATAGAAAGTACGAATATTAAAAAATTACTTTATTGTTCCGCATACACTCCTTGTAGATTTATACACTTATTTGAAAGCTCATTCAATTTCTTATCCCTTATATGAAGTCTTTTTCCAGAATACTGTTGAATTCCCTTGTAACCTTAACATGAATTTCTATTATGGACTGCAAATGCAAACCTTTCGGGGCAAGTTTGAGTTTGGAGAAGGGAAAACAGCAGGGGTGAGGTCAGGTAAGTAGGGTGGGTAATGAAGCACAGCTACCTTTCTATTAGTCAAAAGCTGCTTCACTATCACAATGTTGTGTGGTGATTCATTGTCATGCATAAAGAACCAAATGTTTGATGTGTACAGGGTAGTTCTCACTCTACTCATTCCTTTTAAGAGCCATTTCATAATGTCTCTCTGACATGTTGCAGTAACATTCTGGCCCTCTGAAAGTAAATCTTGGTAAGTGGTATCATCTGCATTAAAAAACAATGCGCATTGTCTTTACATGAAATTTTGAGACACTCAACTTTTTCAGGCTCAGCAGATTTTTTCTCCCACTCCACACTTATCGTTTCAAGTTTGTATGCAGAATATCACAAATTGTCAATAGTAATGATTTTTTAAATTAATTTTTGTCCTTTTCCATGTAAATAAGGTCCTGACATGATGCAGTCTGTTCCTGTTTCTGCTCCATTTTTAATTTATTAGGAACATATCTTGCATATACCTTCCTTTTCCCTAATTTTGCTCCGCTCTTGTATGAATGGTATCCTTGTCAGTGTGTAAACATACTAATAATTTGAGGGAGATGCAGCAGGCATCAGTGAGAAGACGACAGCCAGCCTTGATCTCTTCTTCAGTGCGTGCATTGGAAGGGTGGCTGCTTCTGGCCATCTTTTACTTCCTCCCTACCTTTAGAGAAACAAGTGTACCATTGATAAATGCTGGAATGACTGACTACATGACTGTCACTTGCATTCTGAATTATTTGCAGTGTTTCTGGAGCACTTCTTTTGGCTTGTATGCAAAACTTAATTGCTGCTCTTTGTGCATCCATAACTATGGTTACAATGCACAAAAAATTAATTTACAAAACATGTCACAGCTCATCAGCTGTTAATTGTTCACTGATGAAATTTGGCCACATGTTGAAAGTTGATACTAAATAGTCTCAATGTTTTGCAGTAGATGGCACCTTGTATTATTGTTGCAACAAAAAATTTCCAAAAACTTTTCAGACACACTAAGTATGTAGTGTTCAGCTAAGGCATATAAACCCTGTGACTTTGGAAATATTTTGTGATTAAAACCATTAATATCTATGGTGTTTCTAAAAGAACCTTTCTCACAGATTACAACATAAATTTTCTTTCTCTCATAAACTGTTTTGGTTAGAGTGCTTCAACAGAAAGTCGACCAACCAGCAGCTTAATCTGTAAGAAAAAGTGTGTAATGTATTTTCCATTCTTTACTAAAATTATTAATTGACAGAAGTTTTGGTTTATTTTCAGAGCCCTATTCTGTCAGAGTTCCTTCCAACACTTCTTCTGTGGACAGTCGCAGCACTTTTACCAGTGTTGGTGTCATACTCGGATGAGTGGCTTTCCCACTGGACACGGTCTGAGCAGAACCATTCTGTCATGCACAAGACATTTTTCTTCTTACTCTTCATGGTGCTCATATTGCCATCTTTAGGACTCACCAGGCATGTTCCGTGGTTTAGTTAGTATTAGTTCTCTAGTGTCAGCATTTCATCTAGGTGCCACACCCTTTTCTCGTTTACATGACTTGTGGCAACATTCAGTGAGTGACAAAGCTTGGAGCTGCATTGCTGTTCCTTCCTCTTCTGCTACTTTCATCCCTGTTTCTAAGCTGTGGTACTGTTTGATATTGTATCAGTTTTACTTTTGAATGCTGTGTGGAGATTAGATCTCAGGCTGCAACTATATGACACAGCTTCCTTATATGTATAAATTGTGGAAGTATAAGAGTGGGAAGTTGTGTTAAAGTTTGGAGTGAATTGAGTTTCCATATGCAGTCGTTGCAATTGTTTATCTCTGATGTATCTTATTCTTCATTTTTAGCAGGTAGGATACTGTAGCAGATTGCTCCTCATTCTGTCTTTCTCCATGCTTAACATGTCTAGCTTGAATTTTCTGTATAGATAACACATATATTCTGATTTTAAGTCTGTGTATATGTTGTAGTTGTCTTCAGTTTTTGATGTTGTTTGTTTTGTGACTGTAATTTCTTTCAGTGCTCAGGCATTTGTTGACTGGACAATCAATGCCCGCAATGAAACATACAGGTGGGAATGCTTGTTTCTACCTGACAAAGGAGCATTCTTTGTTAACTACGTTACCACTTCTGCCCTCATTGGAACTGCACTGGAGTTGATTCGCTTCCCAGAGCTGTTTGTGTATGCAGTTAGACTGTGTCTTGCAAGGTAACTGGAAAATAAAGTTGCATGTCAGTTATTATGTATGAACCTCTGTCTGGGGAAAACACTGCCCAAAAAGTGGGACTAAGGACTAGAGTTTTGAGCCACTATTTTAAAATGGAAATTACATGTAATGTGTGATAAAAACTGTAAAATTTAAATAACTGAATGTTTAATTCAGTATAGTGTTGGTAACAGTAGTTTAACGCTTTGCTGTCAGGTCACGTATAAAGATGTGATTGCTATTCCACGCATCTTTGATGGGTCACATATTTCTCTGTGTTCTTACATTATGTCCTCCATGTGTATTTGTCAGCCGGTCTTACTTATCGCTTCAAGGTTATTTATAGCTTGATGCAGGATGTGTGGGTCTCACGTTACAAACAAACACACTGCTTCTGACCCCCTATTTTTAGAACCATTAGACTGCAACAATGAGACCACTGATTCAGATACCTTCTCTGTTTTTCTTCTTAACTTCCTTTAATTGCAGTCATGGTTTTTGCATAGTAGTGTTCTGAAAGAGGAAGATATTTTATGTGAGTTATATGTGGATACACGTTCTGATGTCTTTGATAATAGTGAAAATTAAATTTTGGACAGTGACAGTGATGTCCCCACAACTAGTTTACGTAAACAGTTGCAACCTCCTGCCATAGTTTTTAACTAGTGATACCAAAACAACTACCGAAAAGGAAGAAAGTAGTGTACCAGAGAGCTCTGATGATAAAACAAGTGACTGACAAAAAATGAAGCAATGAGTTTGTCCTTGGAACCACAGGTCTGAATATAGTAATTGATAAGCCTGAGTCTGTTGTTGAATTGTGAGTTCAATCACTGGTGACGATCTTATACGATTACTTACTGGTCATCTAACCTTTATCATAGTCAGATTGCACAAAAATGGAAAGTCTCGCCTACAACACTGACGTGGTCCAATAGCACACCTGAAGAAATGAGAATGTTTTTGGGACTAATAATTTTGATGGGATAACTCAGAAAGGAAAATATGGGAGATTACTGGTCCACTGACTCCACAGTTTCCACATACATTTTTACTCATACTATGAGTAGAAACTATTTTGAATCAATTTGGCAGGTCTGGAATATTAGTGACAGTAGCCAGCAAACACAGGGTTCAGGATGGCTGTTCAAAATTTGGCCCATGTATGAATATTTTGTACAGAAATTTAGGTCAGTTTACAGCCCAAAACGAGAACTGTCACTTGATGAAGCCATGGTGCCATGGCAGGGTTGCCTAAAATTTAGGACATACAATCTAGGTAAAATAACAAAGTATGTAGTGCTGGGGAGAATGATGTGTGAGGCAGTATTGGGTTATATCTGCAACATGCTGAGGGTAAGAAGTTGGAGGATACAGTGTTATCACTTTTAGACATAAACTTAGACCAAAATCATCACATCTATCAAGACAGTTTTTATAACAGTGTGAGATTAGCTGAAACACTGCTAGACAAAAATGTGAGAGTCTGGCACTATGAGGGCTAACAGGATGCTATCTACGTGACCTACATTGGGAAGGCAGATGCTTGAAAACAGGGCAGACAACTTTCCAGAGGAATGGTGACATAATGGTCTAAGTGTGGAAGGACAAAAGACGTGTGTGAATGATAAGTATGATCCATGATGCGACAATTGTGAACATAGGAAGGAGAGACAGAAAAACAAACGTGGAAATAAAGAAGCCTTACGCTGCTGTCCAGTAGGTAGGACAGATCGGTACCTCAGCTGTTACTCAGTTCTGATGAAAACTGTAAAATGGCCCAAAAAAAGTGGTATTGTACACTCTTCAATGCATTTTTTGTGTACAGGACACTAAATACAAACAAAAGTAAAGTACAAGAACTTCCTGCACGAGGTAGGAAGGTCCTGGGTGTCAGAAGATCAGAACACAACCAAGTTAAGTTCTGATGACCTTCAAGTGCCAGAGAAGCAGTCAACACCAAGGGGGCCTAAACAGGACCTGCCAGGCAGACTTTCTGGGGATTTCAGAATACACAAACTGGAAATAATTATTGCTGGTGGGGAGGGAAAAAAGAAGTATCCTGCAAGACAGAGTAAAGTGTGTGCTGCACATAAGAAGTGAAGTGAAACTAGATACATGAGTAAATTCTGCATTGTTCCACTTCACAAGGGTCTTGTTTTGAGAAATACCACCCAGTGAAGACATACTGTACTCTCTACGTGCAGTTCGTGCAGTCTCAGGCTCAGGAGCGTAATCTGTAGTGTTCAACTGTAAGTAAGAGTATATTATGGGGTTGAATATTCAAAGCATTTAAAATGTCTGGAACCTGGGGTATTTAATTTGAGAGCCATTCAGTCAGCAAAGTGTTAAAATGTTAATTAAAATCAGATTAGTGTCTTCATGGCAATAACAAAACAGTAGCCTATATTTATGACATCAGATATCAAACAATAAGCACCACACTGTGGTTTTAATTAATATTTCAATGTGGATGCTCTGAAATATTAGTACTGGAACATGGAATTGTAAGCTCCCCTGTTTTTGAAAACAATTTTACAAGAGAACAGTGTTTGGTAACATGAAGAGTAGCTTTTATAATGTTAGTGGAAATTATTACATAGGTGGCATAAATTCATTCACTTACAAAAAATGCTGGTAATTCGGTATTTCTGTTCAAAGATATTTCCCATTTTTATTTTAAACTTCCACCTTTCAGAATCATTTTTTGCCATATGTTGAAAGTGGGACAAAAACTTTAGAACTTAAATCAGTTTCTCCTATTTTAGAGGGGAGAATTTCCTATTAATGTAATTTGTATATTGGCTCCATGAGCTCCTTTTCTGAATTCCTTTTTTTGCATTGTAGAGGAAATAATTTCACAAACTGTTGCTTGCCGTCACTGGATTTTGCTCCACATCCCTTTTTACACCTTTTCATTGCCACACATTTCTGCCAGTGGCCGTACTCTTGCTGAATACACTCCTGCAGGCGTGGGATTTTGTTATGTACTTATTTTGTTTCTGCTGCCACATGTTTCTGCCATTGGCCATTCCACTGCTCAATGCACTCCTACAGACCTTCTCCTAATAACTCCTTATCTGCCACTGTTATAGCCCTATGGATGCAGAAGCACAGTGGAACTCTCTTGGTCCAGTACTTCTCTACTAAAATCTGCTGTAAGATATTGTAGAATAAAATTCCAACATGTGCTGCATGGTGTCATCAACCAAAGTTGTATGACATGCTGTCTTGTTGCCTACAGTTTCCCAGGTGGCTTCTCAGACATGAGAAGTTTTCACCCTTTTATAAAATGCTTCTGCACCTTGCTTTTATCTGCCATCTTTGTGGCACTTAACTTATTGGTACACTGCTTCCCAGTCAGCTGCCTTGTCCCTGTAGGTTTTCTTGATCATGTCATTAAGTTTATGGAAATATCTGTATATAACATGGTGTACATTTATGCTGTCATTTGTGACATCCTGGAATGTTGATTCTGTCTATGTACTACTACCTGTGCATACCAGAATGTATCTCTTCCCATATCTTCCCTACATATCTGCATTTGAACAGAGTACTGCATTGTTTGGTGGCTGTTTAGAAATTTACAATTGTTGTGTCTTTACCTCATAGTTCTAATTTAGTAAGCAATTCATATGTGTGTGTGTGTGGCTGTTGATGAGTATTTTAGGGACTGGGCTGCGAAGATTTGCCTTTATATGAAGGTATAAATTATGTGTAATACAGCCACCTACTTACCTGCATGGAGAAGATACTGCTAGACAGAAGTTTGTGCACTCTTAATTTGCTTGTGAGAACAGGAAGAGGAAGCTTCTTGAACACAGTTGGTCCCATACTTCTTTGCTTATTTACCCCTTAGCACACAGTACTCAATGTCAGTATACAGAGAACAACATATAGCATAAATTCTGTATATAGCATTGTGTGAAGTCTGTGTGTAATGTTGCAGGTCAAAGGCAGAAACAGCAAGTGTTCGTAAAGCTATATTGTGGGAATTTCCATTTGGTGTGCAGTATGCATGGATGTTGCTCATCTTTGCTATGACAACCATGTACAGTCTCTCCTGCCCACTCATCACACCATTTGGTAAGTTTGTAACTCTTGTGTATGAATGTATTTATCAAGAAGTAAAAATTATGACTAAAATAATTAGAGGAGTGAAGGTTACTTCTTGAATGTACTACGCAGCATGCTCCTGAGATGTAGATTGTATTCTGGACTAAGCTGTCTTCTGTATTTTATTTTTTCTAGTGAAATACTTGTGGATAAACTGGAGGTCACATTATTTTACGTTATCTGCACACTGGTGTCATGTGTCAGTTCCTGTTGAGATTATTGATTTTTGAATTTCTGTTGACTGACTGACTGACGACATTGAATAACACAAAAGTAAAATCATTGCAGTCTAGAATTATTGGAACAATCTCCTTTTATATTTATTACCCAAGAATTAACATCTGTCATTCAGTAACTGTAAAATTTGACATTAGCAATAATATGGAGCTGTTACCTATAAGGAAGAATCAATTAAAGAAGTAATGATGATTTTTTAAAATTTTTGTTGTCCTATCTGTCAACATTCAGTTTATGTAGGACATGTCACAGAAATAACAGTGCCATTTCTGGGTGGTCTGGGATAAAAGAACTGACAAAAAGATGACACCCTACATAGAGGACTCACACATGTAGTATGTATGTGGGAAACAAGAATTGCATCCAAATTTTGATTTGATAATCTCTACAAAGGCTGTTTGAAAGAGTGAAATGTAGATGTATTTTAAAGAAATTGGTTGTGAAGGAATGATGAAATTCTATGACAGTTATCAGGTTGAGGTTCCATAACAGTCAGAGGACTTTGAAGTGTTGTGGAAACGTGTCCTATGAAAATAGTTCCTTGAACTTTCAGTGAGTGAATGTTGCAGGTAGGTAGATTCAAGTTATCTGGGTTGTTACATTTTGTTGACTGGTAAATAATTATTGACATTCTGGAAGAGCATACTGCCTCCATCTTGTGGGTGTCTGTCTAAGAAGAGCATTTGTTACTCTTTGTGGGCTAAATTACCTTGAAAATTTGAGGCACAGTGCTCCCCTGAAACAGTGGTAACTATTAACCAGGCAACATACCATTACAGCCCGAAAGACATTAATTCTTCATCAGCATGACTGTCAGAATCTCATATCTCACAGGGTAAGTAGTGGTTTATATAGCAAGAAGATTGAGAAGGTAAGAGCATTAGCTGCTATGTTGTATAGTCTTGAATGCAAAATCTTGTTGCTCAAATGGGGCTCAGTCTAACAATGGGCTGGAATAGTGATGTCCAGAGTGTATCATCAGCAATATTGAAGTTGGTGTTTGTTTTACCAGGTTTGCTGTACATGGTACTGAAACATTTTGTAGATCGGTACAATATCTACTTTGTATATGGACCATCAAAGATCAGCTCCCGCATCCATGCATCAGCAATTAACATTGTGATAATCTCCATTACACTGCAGCAACTGAGCTTCACATCATTGTCAATTCTGAGGCAAGGCTTCAACGATATATCAATTTATTCGCTGATTGGATTCTGCGTCACTTTACTGTTCTTGTCAGCACAGATATTCCTCAACTGGTGCAGAGGCTTTAGTCCAATATCTTATCAGGTATGACAAATATAATAATGATTATGGGAATTCCAGGTTTTTATTTCAGTTTTTAGGCATGTTTGCAAAATTGTGTAAAGCGAATATTAGCTTCATGTCTATCTGCCCGTGCATCCTCATGGAACAGCTTGGCTCCCACTGGACAGATTTTCATGAAATTTGATATTTGAGTATTTTTGGAAAATCTGTTGAGAAAATCCAGGTTTCATTAAAATCTGACAAGAATAACGGATACTCTACATGAAAAGGTATGTATATTTCTAATAATATCTCGCTTATTTCTTCTTAGAATGAGAAATGTTGCAGGAAAAACTTGTGGAGAAAATCAAAACAGATATTTTATTTTCAGTAACTTTTTCACAAAAGTTTGTGCTGTTTTTGAGATAATGTGGAAAAATAAAATACGGCCAGACAAACGACCCATGACTGTATAAAGCTGGGTGGAAAAGTTGTGCTTTGCATGCTGGGATAACAAAGGCAGTCATATAGACACACACTCATTATTAACATTTTGCCAACCGGTTGGCCCTTTAATTAAATACCCCCAGATCCTGGATGTTTTAAATGATTTGAATGTTCAACCCCATAATATACTCGTACAGTTGAACACTACAGGTTATGCTCCTGAGCCTGGGACTGCAGGAACTGCATGTAGATAGTATAGTATGTCTTCACTGGGTGGTATTTCTCAAAACAAGACCCTTTGTGAAGTGGAACAATGCAGAATTTATTCATGTATCTAGTTTCACTTCACTTCTTATGTGCAGCACACACTTTACACTGTCTTGCAGGATACTTCTTTTTTCCCTCCCCACCAGCAACAATTATTTCCAGTTTGTGTATTCTGAAATCCCCAGAAAGTCTGCCTGGCAGGTCCTGTTTAGGCCCCCTTGGTGTTGATTGCTTCTCTGGCACTTGAAGGTCATCAGAACTTAACTTGGTTGTGTTCTGGTCTTCTGATATCCAGGACCTTCCTTCCTTGTGCAGGAAGTTCTTGTACTTTAGTTTTGTTTGTATTTAGTGTCCTGTACACAAAAAATGCATTGAAGAGTGTACAGTTTAGCAGATACAATACCACATTTTTTTTTTTTTTTTTTTT
>JGI20169J29049_11449065_pt1 | contig 10693 bp, 4 predicted proteins | sample TergutNc150P1_FD_29049 | JGI IMG/M metagenome (IMG submission 29049) | reverse complement strand
AAATATACGTCATACAGGTTTTGCTGTCTGCTTGCTAGCGGGATCAGGATGGAACATCCTGATCCCGCTAGCAAGCAGTCAGCAAAACCTGTATGATGTATACCTACTGTCATTTACACAGTGCTAAACTCCTGATGATGGAAAGAGCAACTGTCCAAAACATGTAGAGTTTTATTCCAATAATAAAATTGAGAAATTAATGCATCTTATTGGTTTTATTATAAGAAAAAATATATCATGATGCACGGTCCCATGAACGTCAAATTAGATATGAATTTTGTTTCTACTGTAAGAATTTTGGAGTTTGAAAGATGCAGGAGAATTGGTCTGATATCATCAGCCACATTATAATATTTCTACAATTTTTTGGAAGCCTAAAGGAGAAAAAAATAAGACTTGAATCTTATGGACAATGATGCTGTTCAAAGAAACTGCAGCTCTGTTGTTCACAGCAGACTGCAGTCTTCTGGAATATGTTGCTCTGTAGTCTGGTAGAAATTTACTGACATTTAGCACAAACATGCTGCCTTCATTTTCTATTCCATTATGGAAGCAGCAAGTTCCTCCACAGTGTAACAGAAGACATCTACTACACCACATAGACACACATGCCAAAAGACACTATTCTTACAACAGTCAAGGGCCTGAGAACCTCAAATCTCACTGCTGTCCAAAGCTCCAGATGCCATTTTCTGCTAATAAATGCCACTTTCTCAGACCAACACTACATGTATGTTGTTTATATGCATATGTATATGTTTACATATATGAGGCCCAGAATCAGCAGTAAATAAAGTTTCCACTCTTCTGGGATATGCAGCTGCATGACTGGGTATTTAGTTCCCAGTGTTTTGAAACAATGTAGTGGTCTCGTCTTGGACACTTCAAACCTGAAGATGAGATCTCTATCTCGTTTTCAAACACTGGGAAGTAAATGCCCATCTACACAGAGTCACACAGCAGAAACATGGATACCACATCCACACTGCTGCAAAAACCCTGAAACACACACAGCAGTGAGCAGAACTTAATGAAATTCTTTAATTGGAAATCCTGTTAAGCCAACACCCAAAATATATGTTTAATCATTGTTTGACTAATTCAGCTATTAAAAAAAAAAACATAATTAATTTATGTAAGCAAAGCTTCAATTCTTCTCTACAGAATGGAGAAATTACTATGTTATATACAGTATGTTTCATTCTGTTATAAGTTGAATAAATTCAGATGATACAAGCGCAGCTAATACAGTTGTTTGTGTTCTACAAACAGTTCAAATGAGAAGGAAAAGTTGCAGCTCCTTGTATATAGCGGATAAAGTAGCTATACAACTGCTGTAACTATACCACTGCTTAGTAGCCGGCTGATACGATTTCATTCACAAAGCCAACAGACACAATGTAACAGGAAGGGTAGGCAATGGATTTCTACCTGTAAAAATTGTTTATATTATTGATCCGTGACATGTGACAAATAACTCTTCAACCAATTGTCATAATAAAATCCTTCATAAAAAAGGAAATTTAAAAACAGTGCATTTGTAAGTTCTCTCATGAAAATCTACAAGACTGAGTACCCCTAAAGCCATACGAAGCTCAGCTAAATGTGGTTGATTGATTGATTGATTTATTATACTTGGGTTCGGGACCTCACGGCCCCGAGGCACCTAGACCAAACACCAGCCCTTGAGCTAAATGTGGTAGATCATGAGCTCAATTTGTAACAGAGAACAGATATTTCAAGAAAAATGTGCCAATTGAAGAAAAAAATTACGACACTCAAGCATGCTCGGACACCTCGGTCATTGCGAAACTGTCATGACATATGGTACAAGAAACTGACATTTCACTGGGACAGGTGCTCACATTAACAAGACTACCTAAATTCTGCCCACATAAAATAACGGTAGGCTATGAAAAAATGTTCATGCCATTCAACAAAAGACACATGGGCATAGAGGTGTGGTGTGTTGTATCACAATGGTCTGATGTGTTTTGACAACTCTGAATTCAGATCTGTATGTAAGCAATATATTCAATCCCTTCTTCAATCACTTGGCAGATAAGAAAGACAATACAGATAATTATAGTAGGAAGAGGCTAAAGCACATACTACCAACAAGTACAGGGCTACTAAATGTGACATTCTCCAGAACAAAATAATCAGCAAAGGGCTCTGGCCTCATAGATCCCCTGATCTTAGTGAGTGTGGCTCCTATCTCTGTGGGAACTTAAAGAGAAAAGGTGTACAAGAATAACCCTAAAACCAATGAAGGTATACAGACTGAAATAAGAGGTTTAACGAATGAGGATCAACATCGGACGGCGTGACAAAACTTGCTTAGCAGCAAAGCATGTCTGAAGGCAGAAAGGGATAATTTCCAAAAGCTCTTATAAAATACAGTAACTTCACGTCATATTGTAAAGTATAAAGTTTTATGGAAGTAGCAAATGATATGAGCAACTGAGTTGCCTGCAGAGAAAAACTGTGCACTCTTGCCTCTATGTAGATTCAGTAAACTACATCCCAACTGTTGCAAGCCACAAATTTCCATACTAGCTGAATACTGTGCAGAAGTAAATATGGTTTTATGTTTACAATCTTTAAGAAAATCAATCACTATAATATAGAGAAAAATTAAAAATCATATACCAGCAGAAGACAGTTGACATCAGTACCTAAAATCATATGTAATTTCAGACCTTATGAAATAAAAATAAAAGTTGTGAAGTTACTTAAGCCCTACAATGTCTGTACGTTACTAATAAACAAATATTTCCCAACCAGAAACAAGTTCCTAGCAAAAGTTAAAAAGATTACATACATATCAACCAGCATAAACATTTTTGGGGGTTTATGGAATAGCTTTTAAGTATAGTGAATAATATTTTGATACAGCATACATTTTAAGCACTGCTCTGTGCTTTTTTCTAGTAACCAATTCATCACACCTTCCCCCTCCTTCTTTCAATTATTTCTCACAGATACATGTCACGGAATGTTATTTCTTAAATTTCAGGCAAGACCTTCCATTTGCAGCTTTCACACTCAAAATACAGAACACTCAACCAAGAGTCTCAGTCTAATTTAGTACTATGTTTCTAGGATAAAGGTGAAAACTTTTCACCAAAAACCATACTACTTATCACCATAAATGTCACAAATTGTTAATTTCTCTACAGTACCATTCATTAATATATAATAACAGACTAAAGAAGTAGCTCCTACTCACATCCTACATACAATCCAACTACAGGACTTACATTGCATTCCAAAATGTGACAATGGCATTAGAACAGTAACCAGAACATGAAACAATCTGCCATATTAGTTAGGAAATCATCTGTGGTATAACAAATGACAAATGACAAGCCCTTTTACTGTTACAGTATATGGCAAGTAACTGTCAATGTGATTGGCTGTAGTGAGGAGAAAGAGAGAGCAAGAGAGTTAGTATTCTTCCTACTGCAACTCAGTGCATGAGTACCAGGTCAACTCTGACTGCAAAGCCTATAAAAGTAAAACAAGGAGGCAAGATCAATGCCTGTACTGTTTATCCCACTCACAGAATTGAGAACTACCAACACAACACACAAAAACACACCACACTGGTAGGACAGATACAAAAACCCACACTTACAGATGTGTGACCCTTTGGCTTTCTTCTTGAGTTCTTAAACAAAAAAGTTCAATACCAAAGTATTAAAATCTATTATACTAAAATGTTTTAAAATACTCTTCTTAAAACAGTCTCTTTAAATGTTTCAATACAGTTCAAAATCCAGCATAATTCACCATAATTAAATGTACAGGCAGACAAGTATTTACTTCACTACACCAAAATAAGATGGTGAAAGTTTTCTACAAGATTCTGACTCCCTTTATGACAATACCTTTGTATAAGCATACATAAAATTACATTTCTGATATTACTATATTTCCATCTTTATCTTATTAAGGTTTAATGTAACTGCAAATTTAAATATACAGTGCCCATAGGGACACAGAGCCGATGAGTACAGCTGGATAACTCGAGCATGAGGCAGAAAGGACAAGAGTCCACAGAAATAGGTATGGAAGGGAATCAACAAATATCTCCTTTGTTACAGTGCACCATTTTAATGATGAGGTAAATGTAGTACATTCATTACAGTTTCAGCACTGAAGAAGTTAAATTTTGAATAAACCTACTGCCCCTCTTCCATCACTGTCTGTGTGGATTCTTGTTCTAATAAGTTAGTCCTGTATGCCTTCCTTTATTTCCTCTGTGGATTTTTGTCCAACAGATTAGTGCTTTTTGTGTTTTTCACCAAACTTAAGTCACAGATATGAACATATCAATCATGACATGATTTGTGACATCACAGTGAGATTTAAATCAGAAACTTGTAATATTATCTAAGGCAATTACATTTTTAAAAACTATTAAATTCTGAAATTTGAGGTTCTCAAAGCAGTGTTGTTGAAGACTCAAGACTTAAGGGATATGACACCATCTTGCCTAGTAAACAGTTACCAATCAACATGCCATCCTATGCCAGAACACTTGAATCTTCACCATTAAATCGATTTACACCCAGCAATACACTCTGTGCACTGTTTTCATCCATAATCTTCTCATGCCTCAAATTCTGGAAATTGTATGTTCGTGCTTTTGTACTGTAATTCCAACATACATCTTATTCTAGCATGTTCATGCTCTGACTACTTTACTGAAGTGAAATACAATGCTACATTCACTATACCATATTTCTATTTCAATTAATATGATCTCCAATTCTTAAGTAACACAATATTATATGTAATATAAACCCAATTTGGAATGAATATTTGTGAACATACTAGTATTCATATTGTATTTCATGATAATGTGAAGTGTAAATATTACGAAAAAACATCCAATGAGGTGATCAATAACGAATAACATATTGCCAAGCATATAGAATAATCAAGACACTACCATCCCACTACCTAAGTGAAAGAATTCATTAAGACCACAAAATGCTCAAGTGAGGGTACATGGTTATAAGACTGAAGTCTGAATGTGATGCTTCTTGAACATAAGCAGGAGTCCTAACCATTTGACCTCAATGCTCAGCTCAACACACCTGCAAAACAACACACCTGCTATCTGGCAATAAGTTATTGTAAGCACAGGAATATATTCATGTTAAAATTCCGTGTGTTTCACTTCATTTCAGATATACCTTAAACTGTGAAACAAGATTCTGCGAATTCCGATTTAAAAATAAACTACCTGCTGAAACTACATGCTTTCCTTATTTCAGATGAAAAAATGTATGCTTCTTTACCATTACCTTTCACATTGGTACGTTGCCATATCTTCAGTAATCAGAGGCACAGTACTTATTTTACAAATGCTTTTTCAGAGCAGTTTGTCAGTACTAATCAATATACACAAAAACTGGCTATCTCAACACTGTCCCTGATGTAACATTAATTGAAACATTGTTATTGTTTCTTTATATGACTACGCGCTGCAGCCTTAAGGCTTATTGTGCAATCTTGGTTAAATGTTCCAACTTTTGCCACCAGCTGTCTCCATGCATGTCACCACGCGAGAGCACCCAGCGGTGGAAAATGGAACTGTGGGGGAGAAATGTCTGGTAATTTTGCCTAAATGCCGACTTAAACGTTACATTTAGGGATCTTTTACATGCTGTAAAGCTACAACATGGGACCAATGGCTTTACTTCCCCTCTGAAGAAAGGCATGTTAAGGATTTTTTCGACCTAAAAAATCTGACCGCTTCGGCCAGGTGTGAACCCGCGAACTTGGGTACCAAAGGCCAGCATGCTATCTCTAGACCACTGAAGCCGCAATTGAAATACTGCTTTTCTGTGTAACATAAGCTATGGAACTGTGTATGCTGACACATGGCACAGTCACTGCTGTGCTTTAAGGAGTTAAGAGACAAGTATTAAAAACAGGAATCAGACTTTTCTATAGGTATGCCCACAAACTTTGTTAATTTATTAGGAAATATTTATAAATAGACCCCAGTGACAAATGAGAAGACCAGAGCACAAAACACACAACCTCTACCTGTATGTGAGAGAATGAATTATCAATCAATGTTCAATTTACAGTCCACTTCAAAACCACCAATCATTTCACTGCCAGACAGATTAAACCCACATCAGTAGGGATATTCATCTGCATACAAGTGAGCGTTCCAAGTGCAATGGCCTTCACATCCAAATAAGAGAGACAGGAAGATTTGCCTACATGTTTCCGAGTAGTGTGTTCCATCCCAGGCTGGTTACAGATCTGAACGAGGTGATCAAGTTGATAGAGCAGTTTTTTGCTAGTACTATGAACCTGTGAAGGACCCAACACCTCATTAGTACATGGTTCTGTAATCAGATACTTAACACACTCCACCACCATTAACAAAACAAGTGTGGAATACAAAGTTTTATGCAGTGTTCAATTCTTTATGTTTCAAATCACATACATGGCTCTCTCACTGGTCCAAGTCTCAGACTGTTAGTGTTTCAGTGAACATAAAGGTCATATCAGGAGGCAGACACGTGAACAATGGCAGTATCATTATCAATTCAAACTTAAAAACTGTACCCCGGCTCTATAAGGTCCCAGATGTAAGAATAATTCTCCCATTAAATTAAATCTCAAAAATGTGTCACAGATCTGGTAGACCCAAACACGTCAGTTCATTACACTAACAATTCCTCTGATGAAATGCATCAATGCTGACTGTCACAAAATTAATTTAGATGGAGAGCACAGAGAGTTTTCATAAACTTCCACAAAACTCAGTATCACGTGAAATTATGTAAATGGTAAATTAAATGGGACACAAACATTTAATTTATACAAACTATCATGTAACAGTGTACTGCACAAACAGCTCATGTCCGTGGTCCCTCCTATATTGCATCTTTAAATTGCCTAGCTTTGTGCTGATACTGAAACACAAAGACCTACACATACGGTCCTACTTGGGATGGATTTTTAACTTCCCACTTCATACATTTTTTGACCACCCAGCCCACATTCAAAACATTACCAAAGAGCCTTTATTTTAAAAGGAGTAATGTTATTTTTACTTTAGAATGAGAATGCATGCTTCCCAAGGTACAAGAAATATAACCTACAACCCACAACACCACAACCTCCAAGCAGTTCCTAAAATATTGCCACCAAACTGAAGACTGTGGAAGAAAGAAAAAGATGGAGGTTAAAAACCAAATTTCTGGTGAGACAACCATGATAAAATTAAATATTGGCATACATTGTTGTTGAAAATACAATCCCTGGCAGTTCCCAACACTGGGAAACAGTGGCACATTTGGACCATGATATCAAGGCCATTGAGTAGAGCCTGGTAGGAATTATACACCTGTAAGAACAATCAAACACACAAACACTCATATGCATGTACACAGATAGCAGGCACTACCAACATGGCAGCGTCAACATCATCAGTGGCAGCAGGAATGTTGGCTGGCTACACAATCTGAGCATTGCACTCACAGCAACTGACTACTCAGGCAAAGCCCAATGCCACAGGCGGAAACAGGAACAGGGCATCGTGTCAATATAACGGAGATCTGACAGTACTAGAGGAAACATCTGGTGCAGCAGCAAGCAAAGCACCATTCTTTCAGGGAAAAGGAAGGGAAGTGTAGTGAAAGAAAACGTACGACTTAGGTGCAATTTAAAGGTAAAGGTTTGTGCTGAGATATAAAGTAATCATCCTACATTATGCAAACAAACAAAACTGAGAACATAATTTACTTTACCTATTACTGCTAGTTAAATACAAAAAAGAACAAATGGAACACATAAGAGAGGAAGAATTATCAGCTTGCCTGTGATAATTTTCCATCTGGAACCAAACAGTCCTACAAGTACATACAAAATACCATGGTGTTACAATTTGGAATCTGACAATATACCAACTTTTCTGACTTCACAAACTCAACATAATATTAAGCAGATTATAATAAAATGTAACCAAGTAGCCATGTAACACAAAAACAATGTTGCACTCTCCTGGACAGGTCTAGTAACAGAGGATAAGTAAGGTGCAACAAGAGACCACAGGTAAAGCAGATGAAGGAAGGGAGACAAGAGTGCAGAATAACTGATATTTAGGAACATTAAATTGGCTACAAATCACAAGATCATTCAGTAGCAAACAAAATGAGGTGAGTTCTGTCACGGAACAAAGTTTCTCAGATATTCTAGTCTTATTTAATTTTGACAATAATGCCACCAACATTGAAAATAAATTCTTGTTAATTCGTATCTACAGTGCTACTGGTTACGCCATACTAAGAAGTGCAGACTATTCTACAGAAAGCTACCGGTCCTACAGAATGAACTCACAGTGTCCAATGATCACTGATTTGTTATATAATTTAGTTCTCTTTAAAACGTGAACGGAATTACAATAAGGACTAGAATATATTTTAAAATCAATATATTATATCTCTATACAATTCCACAAACACAATTACTATGGTAATTGAATACTTGCTACATGAGGTGCAGAGGAAACAAAGGTTTAAGCTTCATTTGGAGTTGCAAACATTCACGAAACCCACTATACTCACTTCAGTATAAGCTTGGCACATGGACTCGTACAAATTCTGGTGCTGATGAATGGCAGTCTCCAGTACCATGATTTCACTAGGGATACTCATGTTTTCACAAGCCTGGTTCCAGTTGGACACATTTTCTACATACTGAAAAGCAAGTTTCAACTGTTTGAAGATTAATGAGTTTTCACCTCACAGAAAACACTGTCTCCATTACAAAGACCAAAGGGTTAATGATGATTAGAGAAATAACTTCCATCTTAACCTATAACTTTGATAATCTTGTATATGCAATTATCTGCTGTTTATTCTGAGCATTATAGAAAACATATAAGTACATCCTATGGACAAAATGCAAAGTTTTTTGGAGTTAAAGTAGGTGGTACATAGAGTTACTACTGTGTTTCAGTGGGTTATATCATCACTGTGGACAAACTCAGATCTTTCAGGTGCAGCTCACTGTGAAATATCACAGTATAAAAATATTTTTTTCCTATTAACGACACCATAGACATTCATCAACCTTGTTTCTTAAATGAACTACAGTTGCAGAAAGAATAGTAACTACCTATCCAACTAATTTTAAACTCTGAATAAAAGGAGCAGCAAAAAAATACATATTTTGACAGCAGTGGCTTAAAACTCAATCCTTTGTTTTATAAGCAAGTCTCAGAAAATTGCACAACTCAGACATGGTCAGGGTGCAAGGGTTGCTGCTGTAATGCATTCTAAGTATCAGGAAATAAGGTAATAAACATCTTTATGCTGACAGCTTTATTCTGACTTCGATGTATATATGGCACACGGATAACAGATGATATGTATTAGACCTCCACATAGTCACTACTGATAATCTAAGCACTGGTCTAAAAATGGCATCAAACCTTGTATTTCAGCACAGAAGAAAACAGTGTCAAACATCCATAGTCAGGAGGTGACAGCTTGCTTCACATTGGTGTCTGCAGCAAATCATGCCAGCCAGGGGCTTCTTAAGGGCTCTAAAGAGATCAGAAACAATGGGCCCCATACTGCCAACCATACTTGTGATGGTTATGGCACTATGGTTGGCAGGTAACAGACCACCCTCCTTAGTCCTGAAATTGCTCCCAGTGATTTCAAACTCCTAATACTCCTTACAAAACCCCTAACTGGCAAGCAAATTGCAACAGATTCTGATGTGAAGCAAGCTGTTACTTCCTGGCTAAAGATATATGACAATGATTTCTTCTACACTGGGACACAGGTGTTGGTGTCACAGTGGGACAATTGCTTAAATGTGAATGGTACTGTTATCCACATACAATGCATACAGCAAACTCAGAATAAAGTTCTTTGTATCAGTGTTTGATACCCTGTTTTTAAACTCTTAAGTACAGTGATCAGTGAACACCCAAAAGGTATTTATAAGGACCAGGTCAATGTCCTGTCTTGAAGGACAGAAAGAACATCAGCAGAAAATGTATTAATAAATCTTAAGACAGGATTTTATAATTGGGAAATACTGGCATATACAGCAGCCAGAATGCACTAAAAGAACAACACATTGGCTCTTACTCACTTGTTCTGCTTTGTGGTGGAACAGAACAGAGAGAGCCAACACAGACGTACGCTCATCAAGACCAGCAGCAAACTCTTTCCAAGTCCTGTCTAACCGTGCAGCCACCGTTCGTATATGCTGAGCAGCATAATGGCTGCTTTCAATCAGTCGAGATGCTACTGTCAAGATGCGATTGATATTTACATAAACGTTCTGGAAATAAGAAAGAAAAAAAAAACTTAGTTTAATCTTTAGAAAAGACAACCTGTTGTGTTCCATAAACCAAATACTACCGACAGCTTTAGTCCACACAACTATCAACTATCACCTGATAGCTGACATCCTGTTGTGTTCCATAAACCAAATACTACAGCTTTAGTCAACATAACTATCAACTATCGACTGATAGCTGTGGTGAACGGAATAGTTTTACTATTTAGTACATCTTAGTACATTCAATTCCAACATGAGTACAGTATAAGAACAATAATTCAAAATGTGTATGTAAAAAAAAAAAGCAGTCATTCAGAACTTACTCTAGAACTCATTGTGAAGTGATTGTGTTCTT
>JGI20169J29049_11449067_pt1 | contig 10694 bp, 4 predicted proteins | sample TergutNc150P1_FD_29049 | JGI IMG/M metagenome (IMG submission 29049) | reverse complement strand
CACACACACACACACACACACACACACACACACACACACACACACACACACACACACACACAGAATATTCAATACTTACTTCATGTCCCTGCCAGCAATGATTTCATGAATGTGCCTCCCATTTACATTTATACGTATATTGCCTACCTTGTTAATTTATTAAATTTCACCAAAGAATAATTTGTAACTAAGTTACCTTCATGAACTGGAGGATACCCGTACTTAAAAAAGTGAATGACTGTATAATATTGTTACCAGTACTGTTTGTTATATTATTATTTATCAGGATTTTAGAAAATTTTTAAAATGTATATATTCCATGTATCACACACACATGTACATGATTGTCTCTATGCATGTCTGTGGGCATCTGTCTTTGTAATGCTAATATTAGTTCTTTATCTTCAGGTCCAAGTTCCCTGGAGAGACAGTGTCAGCATCGGTATGCAGCAGGAATTCTGTCTTCAAGATGGAACCTGATTCACAAGTGAAGGCTGAAAGCTTGAAGTTTCAACGTGAAAATTTCAAACTCGGTAGTTCTTCAAATTCTCAGAATGACAGTAGACATGCAGTGTTGGATGTTACTGACCAGAGCAAGGATTCTTACTGCTGCCCACTTTGCTGTGAAGGACAAATGAAGATCTGTATTACAGAAGGGGAGGCTTCTACAGTGATGACAGGAACAAACACAAAAATAGATGAGCCTCTTTCAGATGGCAGACAGTCTTCAGAATTGTTCAAGGAATCAGATAACGGCAGTTTCAAAGACAGAGACTGCTCAGAAATAGCTGGCACCAACGTTGATAATATTAACCATTTACAAAATAATGTCATATATGAAGTAAGTGATGCAGAAGGAAATAACTACAGTTTTGTAGAAAGTAGAGTTGGGTGGTGGAATGGTGAAAGTACTTTAGAAAGTGCAGAAATTATAATAGAGACATTAAATTCAAAAGATGATGAAGTTCTTGATGAGGTAGGAGATGAAGATGAAGTTGCAGTTAACAGCTGGGATTTAGCAGGCCAAGTGGAAGTGGAAAACAGCACTTTCACATGTCAGGTTTGTGGGGAATCTTTCCCGTCTGAGGATCTTTGTTTAGAGCACTCCAAAATTCATACTGAGGAAGGCTTTTACCCTTGCAGTCTTTGTGGGATGTGCTTCAGCAGTGATCTGGACATCACAAGTCACTGTGAGGAACATAAGGCTGTGGAAAAGAAAGTAAAGGATAAAATTTCCAAAGGTCGTATTATATGTGGCATGTGTGGTAGGAGATTTAACAATGAGAAAACACTGAATGAACATACATGTGGAAGTATGGAGACCAAACAGTTTCGATGTGAGCTGTGTAAGAAAGCTTATATATCTGAAGAAAGACTGAGATTTCATCGCAGGTTTCATGAAGGTGCCAGGCCAAACCACTGTGTTCAGTGTGGGAAGGAGTTCGACAATGAAGGAAGCTTATATTACCATACACGAATGGTTCATGAAGGTGCCCGGCCATTCTGCTGTGAAGAATGTGGCAAACGGTTCTACTCCAATGCAAGATTAGAAGCACATAAACGTGTTCATTCTGGGGAGCGACCTTTCGAATGTGAAGTTTGTGGACGTCGTTTCTATGATCGGGAAACGCTCAAGGGACACTACATCACACATATGTCAGTGAAACCTTTTCAGTGTGATTTGTGTGGTGTGTGCTGTGGCAGAAAAAGCATGCTGAAACAACATGTGCGTATTCACCATTCTGATACTTACATGCCAAAACGTGTGCCATCCCTTATTCACTATTTCTGTAAAATCTGTAATGAAACATTCACCAGCTCATCAGATGTTCTGACTCACAGGACGACCCACTGGGGAACAATACAGAATTTAAGTAGTGTGAATAAGGAGCCCAAACCTCATGTTTGTGAATATTGTGGAAAAGCTTTCTCAATGGTAAACTCACTCGGTAAACACCGGAAGCAGGAACACCCTGATGAGCAGCCTTATGTATGTAGTGTTTGTAGAGAAACTTCTCGAACACTGTATGAAGCCAGAGCTCACAGGAAAACCCACACATCAGCTGAAGAACCAGACGATAAAGAAAAATTAAAGCCAGGTTCAGATAAAGTTGTGACACAGAAGGTATTTATATGTGAAGAGTGCGGTAAGCCTTTACCGGGTCGACGCAAGTTCATGGCACACATGAAGGCTCATCGCATGGACCTACCATTTGAGTGTACAGTATGTGGAAAAAAGTTTACTGAGAAGCAGCGTCTCCTTGTGCATATGCGTTTACACACTGGTGAGAAACCTTATTCATGTAGTGAGTGTGGAAAGCAATTCACTCAATCATCTGCTCTCTACACTCATGCACTGCTTCATACAGGTGAGAAACCCCATTCTTGTGACCTCTGTGGTAAATCCTTCCGCATCAAAGCAGATCGAGACAATCACCGACGCACACATACTGGTGAAAAACCATACCGTTGTGAGTTTTGTGCAAAACAGTTTCGAACAGGCCAAGTGTACTACCAGCATCGCATGATACACACTGGTGAGCGACGTTTTCCTTGTGATGTGTGTGGGAAAGCATTCAAACGTTCACATACACTTGTTGTTCATAAACGAATTCATACAGGTGAGAAACCTAATATATGCGACATTTGTGGCAGGGGATTTCGTCAAAGAACAGATATGAAGAAACATAGGGCCCTACATTCTGCATAAATCAGTGTTGTAGGTGTTTGAGTTGTACTGGTCATATTTTTTTAAAGCAAACTAATACATTTGTAATGTTATTGAAATATAATTGTGTGATAAAATTATACGGTGAGCTATTTCCTTTGTCTCAACATCATACTGTAAGATTTTACAATTTGCAACTGCAGAAAGGTTAACATGACTGCTGAAGTACAAAGATTAACCTTTAATGTTCAAGAGTACTGCGGGTCTTAATCAGGCCTTTCGGCTGTTACTATTCTTGTAATGGTGCAATTCTATTGCATAACTCTTTAATCCTTTTGTGACCAGCAGGACATATATGTCCCGCTGGTCCTTGTAATGGTGCAATTCTATTGCATAACTCCTTAATCCTTTCGTGACCAGCAGGACATATATATCCTGCTAGTCACGAAAGGGTTAATCAATCATAAAAATTAAAACCTACCCTAGACACTACTGTTGAGACTTCTCAAATACCATGTTTCATCTTTAACGTGTCTTGATCCAACATGGCCATAATCAAGGAATTTGTTAATAGTGGGCTGAAGGGTCCAGCAGAGAGACCTGATAGTTTTGAAATAAAAATAAAAAATCTATTTCTGTGTGAATTTCTTTTACGAAATTGCTGTACACCTCAAAGGATTTTATATGTAACACTCACTTCATAAAATTCACATCAGAAAGATGGTGTCTGTTGTTAATTACATATTGTTGCAATCAGGATGAAAAACTTCACATTACTCGTACCTGCAGTTACTTCATCCAACCCTGGAGGAAGTAGCTACAGGCAGGCATTCATTTCTGATGATGCTGCAGACCAATGGACATTTCCACTTCATAAGATAACATAATGGGAACATTGTTTTGAGAACATTCATTGAATTCTGCGTGGTATAAGCCGTTGCCCCATCCTTCTGGAACCACAAGGTGTGGTGTTCAATATCATATTTTAATTCAGGTGTCAGGAAGTTACACAACATATGTATGCAGGAATCTTACATTAACGTTAATGCAAACCCTTCATCTTTCAAGAATAGGAACCAGCCACCCCTAAAAGATGCTAAGCACACCAGAAAATGACCATTGCACTGTCTAAATGTTGCTCATGAATCTGATGGTGATTATCTGCCCAGCAGTGAAAGTTTTGATTAGTCACATAGCCTGAAAGGTGAAAAGTTCCTTTTGGCTGTCATGAATTTTGATGACACAAAATTTATGACACCCAAACGTTGTTCTGATACATTTGTGGTAATTATGTCACGTTTGCTTAAGGCCTGAACTGTCACCATTTTTAGGTATGCAAACTTCAGGCTATAGGCAGTATTCAGCATGTGGTGTGGTTAGGAAGTTTAAGAGCACATGTTCATTTCACAGCTGATTGCTGATGACTTCTGAGAAGCTTGGTGTACCTATTCAGTGTTCTTTGGAGTACTGACAGTAGGTGATTTCCTTGGATGTTTCTTCTTCTGAGAAGAAGCTGTTTCTCAAGCGTTCCTAACCCACAGCTCAATTGTGTTGTGACTAGGAACGAATTCAATTAATGTTTAGCCATCAGCAAAATGAACAAGTTATAACTGCATACGTATTGTTTTCAAAAAAGTTTCCACTACAAATGCATGATTTTCTACAGACCAGTGCTCCAGGGTAACAAAATTTCCTTCAGCTGAATTATATGCATTCTCAACACTGCTCAAATGGTTTAGGGTGCACCCTTCTTTAAAAATAGGTTTCTCTGCCATACCCCATATTAAAGGTATTTGCTTGTCCCATCAGCAGTGTACATGGTTTTGATTTGTATGATTGGCTAAGGTTGTACACGTTAGAAGTGCAACATTACAGGGTTCTTTGGTTCCATCTGCGTGACTTGAACTCAGGGTTAACAAAATTAGTACTGAGAAATGCAACTCTTGGCCATAGGGACCATGCATATGTGCTATTAGAGTAGTACAGTGCATGATCAACAGAGATGTCACTTCCTAAAGGTGAAGAGTGATGAGTAACCATACCAGTCCTAAAAAGGGAGTTTTACAAGATACCAAAATGAAGTACAGGCAGTCCCCGACTTTCATACGCAGTTTACCTGAAAATGTGCGTGAAAGTCGAGCTATAGATTTATATTTGACATTCAGAGGACCGTGCATCCTGATATTTTGCTACAATTAAGCCAATAAGATGCACCAATTTCTCAAATATATTTTTGGAATAGAACTCTATATGTTTCGGACAGGCTTTCTGTTCATCATCAGGAGTGTAGTACTGTGTACACAGCAATAGGTATATGTCATACAGGTTACACTGTCCCAAAACATGTAGAGTTCTATTCCAAAAATAGGTTTGAGAAACTGTTGCATCTTATTGGTTTTATTGTAGGAATACAGATATGTATGTTATAAAGGGGTTCTGTTCCCATTGCTTAAAAGTATGCAAACAATCCTTAGTTATGGGCAACAAACAATACAGCTGTGCCACCAAAGGCAACTGTTAATGTTCCCACCATCACATAAGCAACTATCCTCCACAGGGCTGGATAATGAAATTCATACTTCATAAGCCATTGGTAACACTAAGAACACTCTTCAAAAACATTTTTTATCTACTTCATATTACAATGGTCACACCATTCAACACAAAAATCACACTGTGGCAAGTGGCTCAGCCAAGGAGGAAACTTGGCGGCTTTGAGCAACATCTTTTGACGCGAGGTAGTTGGCACTTTGAATGTTTCACAACAGGTGGCAAAAATGCAGTCAATCAATCACAGATTTGTATTAAATGATCTTCATTTGGAGCATAACGCATTTGTGATCGACATATCATTTGAGGAGGTTGATCTTAAGTTTATAATGTGTTTAGAGTAAGCCTTGGTTTTGTTGTATATTCAGCAGTTAATGTCAACAGTTTAAGAGAATATCATTGTTGTATCATTTATTTTAAAGATTATGTTTGGTAATAATTCTTGTTCTAAAATCATATGATCATACAGTTTTCTTGATGCTGTTGTCTGATTGATTTAAAATATTTTGCTGACAATGTTTAATGTATGATGAATGTGTGAAGGTTCATAATGAATAGAAAACAGTACTGTTGCTTGCAGCAATGCAATGGAAGCAGCAGCAGCAATGCAGATTTGAAATTCTTCAGATTTCCTAAAGAATCCTGTATAGTAAGATTTCATGATTTATGTTAATGATATGCAAAGAATGCAGCTGTCTGTTTTTAGAACAAACAGTATCATATAATGGGTCTTATGCACCAAAAATACATATTTTTAATTTGATATACACTGGGGAGTATACTGTTATTTTAATTCTACACATACCTCATGCCTTATTCATCTCTGTTACTTTATGCAGTTGCTTTCATCACATTGACAAAGAATGTGTGTAATTGACTACATACATGTACACTGTAGTCTACATGACTGACTACCTGAAATTTGAGTTATAAATCAGCTAGCATTGCAAATACAATGTAGGACATTAGCCAATGATTGACACTGTAATTATATTCTGTGTTTTTTGTTTTGTGTGCAGGGGTCAGCTGTGGGCAGACAGTCTGGGTGTCCCGTACAGTGCACAGACTATAAAACACCTCAGCTGGAAGGTTGTATGCAGCCAGCATTTTTCATAGGCTGATTTTACATCACCTAAATATACACTCCTGAACAGAACAGTAGTTCCTACTTTCTGTGCAACACCCTCACACTCACATGCAGCACCAAAACCTATAGAACTTACCTTCCCTATCCCTCCTATGAGTTCCTCATCACCACTTGTTGCCTGTACAGATTACTTTCCTGTCCAGAAACCAGTTAAAACCTGTTCCAAATTGTCCATAACGGCATCCAAAACATTTTCAAGTACAGAGCCCTCCATTACCCTTGGCTGTGTTAACAAAATTGCTTGTGGTGGAGAACTCAGGAGTTTCAGCCTTCAAAATTCTTCCCCAAAGCACAAAGCAAGGCATTCTGTACTAAAAAAAGCTTGATTTGGACAGAGTTGCTGCATTGACACCAATAAAAATGAAACATGATTTAGACCAAAGAGAGTGCCCTTTGCAAGTTTAGGAAGAAGTACAGGGCAAAGAAGCTGAAGGAAGTTTGTCAGTTGGAGAGTAATCCTCTGATAGAGTCTCTTTCATCTTCATTGAATGTAGATACTGGAAGATTGTTGGCATCTATTTTTAGGAGTAGCAAACATAAGGCAGGAGGTGGAGCTACAAAGAAAACATTCTGGCTGTGTCTATCCTAAAGCATAGCCTCAGATCCTATGCATTTCTCTGGTCCCTATTTTCCCTACCTTCTAGAAGAACCTTACAATTACTTCTAAACACTGTCCAATTTAGGACAAGCATTAATGCCCATGTGTTTAGTATTCTCAAGGACAATGTACAGACAATGATAAAGATTTCATCTGTTGTCACATGTTGGATGAGATGTCATTCAGAGAACATTTGCATTTCAGTCAGAAGATTGACTGTACTGAAGGCTGTGAGGACCTTGGAATCCATGGCAGGACAAGCAGTATTGCAAATCATGCCCCGGTCTTCATGCTGCATGGTCTGCATAAAAAGTATGTTAATTTCTTGATGGAGGGTCTTGATGCCTGCCACAATGCAAGACTGTTTTGGAAGTGTGATATCCCATACCACATTCTGAGAAATAAAGATTTGTTTCATGTAGTCTTTAACACAACCACAGTTCTCCATATACTGCCCTTTCTGACAACATGGGTTATTTGTTATTAATAACATGTAGACTAACTAAAGTTATGCCATTATACATCAGCATTTCGTGTTAGCTGTCTGTCTGTCTGAGATCTCATTCCATTTACAACACACATGTTCAGATAGTATGTATGGCATGTGAATTATGGGATGTCGCATTGTTTATGTAGTGGACTTGTGAAATTAATTGTAATTGTACAAGGCCAGCACATAAACAAGAGGTTATATAGTAATTCCTATATAATAAATGATGAATGAATGCAGACAGTTCTCTATAGAGATTTTACAATGCAAAGGAAATGAGATCTCAATTCCTCATGTAAATTGATATGCAAATTTTTTAAATCATGCAATCCAAATTACTCTACATGTTATAAGGTGTGCAGTATACACTGAATCGAAGTTGTCTTTACGACTAGAAGAATTCTTTTTCTGAAGAATTACAGGAATAGTAACCGATTGTGTTATCGAGTTTACTACGAATAGTACTCGGTAGCACAGATCATCTAGTATAGGTATAGGCGCTGTTAGCCTTGCGTCAATGGTTGGCAGCACAAGTAGACTCGTTGCCACGGATTAGCATTGACTTATGAATCTTAACTCTGAGCCATGATCTCACCGGTTAGTCATGCGACGTATTTCAAGCGCTGACCATTCTATATTCATGAAATGGATCAGAGCTCCACGTACGTAATCCGTGATATGTGTAACGACGCCGGCGGTGTCAAGACAATAATCCGTGACGTCAAGTGGGTAACATCAATGGTGGGTTAATGAATATGAATATGGAGTACAGGTGATATGATAGATGACTGAAGAACCTGAAGTGTTTTGGACCTACATGCCTCTAGTTCTTGTTCGACTAGATGAATGCTTCAAGTAGCCCAGTTGCACGGATAAGAGCTTTTCTCTTTTCATACCTTATTGGCGGTGGTGTGGAATGAGAAACATTTTTGGTTTTACTGTCTACACAGGCGAGAAAACATTTTTGGTCAGGAGCGGAGCTGCGTAATTATGCTGCTGATGTTCCCAGATGTACTTGCACTGCGAGAAATGTGACATTTCCGCTTCTGTTCTCCGTGATGTGTTTGGTAGGAGTTACTTGATAAGAGTTTTTAATTATACTTTGAATGCTGTATAATGTTTAACATCATTGATATTTGGTAATTTAGACACCTAAGACTTTCAATTTTGTATGTATAACAAGGGGTTGGTTTGATAACATCAATGTCAATAGATAAGTGTCATTCTCTGTCAACATTCGAGCCACACATTCGGCATATTGGAATAACATTATCTGGTCTAAAATGTTGCTAAGTGAATTCAAGACAAGTATTGTAGTGACTGTTTAGGTTTTATACTTTATGGTTTATGCCAGGTGCTGCATAACTGTGAGGAGTACTTGCTAAGTTATTTCAGAAGGAATTAGGAAATTATCTCAACTGAAACTTCGTATATCATTAATGAGTAGCTGTATATTTCGTACACTTTTGCATATTGTTAATGCTAAGCGATAATGTTATTAAATTTTTTAGTAAGTGATGAGAAAGAGCATAATACAATCACTACTGGTGTTCATTAAAACTGTCTTCAGTATTCTCCAACAAATTATAGTTAGAGCTGCTAAATGTAGTGTGGTGTAATAAAATACCTGTTGTTCCTGTAAAGTGTTCTGTATATGATATGTAAATAAATCCAACAGAAGGGAAAGTGAAGTGTAATACTATGGCAGAATTCTAAATGTAATGAAGGTGGTTGTGTAGGTTCATAAATTTAAGTCAGATGACAGTGAAGTGTACGGAATAACGCATAAATTATCATTAGGGTCAAGCAGTCTTAGAAAAATATACCCTTTTCTCTGAGTCTCGACCCTGATGAGGAAGACACTGTGATCATTCTAAACCTTTGTGACTGTTTACCGGGTAATGTAGCATAACACCCCACATGACTTGACTCTTCAGAGTTAATGGTTCTTTCATCACTTTATCAGTAATAAACATGCAGCACATATTCTATGTTTGTTGAAATTGCCAGTAGTTGTCAAGGTAATTAAAGATTGTGCTTTGGGAGCTAACTTCTGCAGACAAAGACTTGAAAGGAGTATTTTTGTCAAAAATGGTGGAAAATTGAATTAGGTAGATGTAACATGTCACTGTACAGAAGAAACTATAGTGTATTATGCACTGCAGCTAGAATTTATATTTCACATTTTACACAGAAGTGGGCATATAAATTGCGCCTGTCAAAAGTGTGATGGGCGGAGGAATGGATTGATTTGGCTAGGGTAGGGACAGGTGGTGGACTCTCGTGAATGTGGTAATGAACCTCCGAGTTCCATAAAATGCAGGGAATGTCTTGACCACCTGAAGAGCTGTTAGTGTCTCAAGAAGGATTCTGATACATGGAAATGGTTGGTTTAATAAAGGACCCTTTTCCTTCTGGATGCATGATTAGGAATTAGATATTTTGTTTTTACAATAAAAGTGGTATGAATTCATTGTGTGAGCATAATGAAACATGTACAAGGGCAGTAGTTTGGTCAGGAAGCTCTTCTGAATGATAAAAGAAAAAAGAAGATGATGACAGAAGTGAAACAGAATAGATGGATATTCCTTTATGAGATTTGCAGTTTTCACATCACTGTTGCTGAGGATTAAGGTCCTTTGTGATGTGATGCTGTGTCATTGGGTGAGTGGCCCTCAGCACCACGAAGGAACATAGTGCCTTCATCATCAAGGGTAAAGCAGTCCAAGAATAGCAAACTGCTTATCTTTTGAAGAAGAAGGCAGTACATTTCTTTGAGGCTTGGGGATCACTCACCCAACAGCACAGCATCACATCAAAGAAGAACTGAATCATCCTTCTTTTGCAACTTATTTACTTTTTAATATATTTACTCAAGCGTTTATGGTGTCACACATACGTTATTATCTCTTGCATTTTTAATAGCCTTTACTGAAAGTGATTAGACACAGTTGCACATTGCAGGAATAATTTGAGCAGCAGTTGTTGTTCTTGCTTGGAACTCTGTGTTGCCACTACCAAAAGGCACTAATTGACAGCTGTGTTCACATTTATTAGTGGGAGACTGTACAATATAATATTCTTACAAATAAGATGTCTGTAAGGAACTGCAGTTATCAAGTATGTTTGCATGTATGTATGTTTATATTTAACCCTTAAGCGACTAATGTCATATATATATGGAGCACCCATTCTTGATGTTTCTAGATCACACACAACGACGCAGCACAGTCGGTAGGAC
>JGI20169J29049_11449068_pt1 | contig 10701 bp, 9 predicted proteins | sample TergutNc150P1_FD_29049 | JGI IMG/M metagenome (IMG submission 29049) | reverse complement strand
TAGAAAGTCTTAGCCTCATGCGATGCCTACTCTATGATAAAGACATAGGCATCACATTCTTTCAAACTGTTGGTACCTGTCTACCAAACTACTCAGTGTCACATTCCATAAGACTAATCTTCATGTAGAAGCAAAATATTTCTTGATCATTATTGTAACTGTAAGCTTCTCAGGAAAGATTTTGTACATGAAGATAGCTTGCCACACATTGTCTGGTAGTGGAAAGCTTGGCTTGAGGGGTAGATCATTGTTGACTGCCTGCAGTGTAGTATGCAGGGATGTATAAAGGTGTAGCAGTGTCTGTTTTGTTAGAAGCCAGACATACCTTATGGTGCCAGATTTTTTTATATCATGTGTGGCATTCTGTAAATTGTAAAACAGAGAGAGTAGAATTTAGGACAGTGATCAGGAATAAAATGAACAGGGTTATAAGAAGAATGACATATTGTTTGATGTAGTCATCCTGTTTTTTAATTGGTATGTCACCACACATGGAAAATAACTATTCTGAATTGACATAATAAGAAGGAATTATGATACTGTTGTGAGTTTATGTTGGACTGGTATAATTCATTATTGAATTCTGAATAGGCATGTTGTGGTTTCTTGTTTGTTAAAGTAAGTGGATTTCAGACTGTTAATGATAAATAGCGACAGTAGATGCAGTGATACTAAAAGATCTGCCACTCAGTGTGATGGTGTTTCACAACCACCACCTCCATTATCATCATCGTCATCGTCACCATCATCATGATTGTGATCATGATCATCAGCTAAGTAGAACTATGTGACATTAACTGAAGAAAGAAAGAGTGTTTTGTGTTTTTATTCCTTTTCCATTGTTATTTTAAATGAACCATAAATTGTATCTTAATTTTACCTGTTGGTTGCTTGCTAACACTGTTGTGACATGTGATGGTTTCCTTTCGCAGTTGCGTGTGTTCAAGCTTGCTAAGTCTTGGCCGACATTAAACTTGCTCATTTCCATCATGGGTAGAACAATTGGTGCCCTTGGAAACTTAACCTTTGTGCTGTGTATTATCATCTTTATCTTTGCCGTCATGGGCATGCAGCTGTTTGGGAAAAATTATGTTGGTAAGTGATGCATAATATTGGTCTTAATTCACTAACTTGTTAGAGCGAGATTGCAATTCATGCAACAGTAGGAAGTTTTTATATTCTGTAGTAGTGGAGTACACTAGGTAAATAGAATGGGCCAGTTTTAATTTTGGATGCATTTGTGGGAGGCCTGTTAAATTAGATGTTATGGATATTTTAGACACTGTCCTTCATCTCAGGCTAACGGACCCACAGCATTTTGGAGACTGGATATGTATTTGTCTTCAAATGGGAAGGGGATTTGGAGAACCTACGCTAACAGGGCCTTGAGAAAGAGCTAAACTCTTATCATTGGATGTTATATATGGTATAATCCACTGTTGTCAGAACCCAATAAAGCTGAATGGTTCCTCAGTCTCAAACAGGATTTGAATGTGTTGACATACCAACATAAAGTATGATGACATTTCAGTGGTAAATTTTTGAGGTTATCAGCAATCATACTTGATTACAGAGTGCTTTCTCCATTGTGAACCACTAGCCCAAGCCCCGTTATATGATGGAATTAACATAATGTTCATGCTCTAATCCACAGTGTTTCTAGCTATTCCTTCCACAGGTAACCCTGTAACTGATCTGCTCTTGTACATTTTAAACCCTAGAGGGATACTTTGAGATGACAGTTTTACTGATTATTCATGCCATAAATTTTAAAAGCATTTAGCTTGATGTTGTTGGCAAAGTAGTATGCTGCAATTTAGACCAAAGCATAGGTACATATTGATTGTGTAATAATGACAACTGCCATCTGGTGTAACTTGAAGGAATTGGTCACTTACAAACTAAGTGCATTATGTAAGGTAAATAACCCATGAATGACAATTGGACATAAATTTCTACTGAATAAGGGCTCTGTGCTCTTGTGAAATATTGGAAGGACAGATGCAATTATACCAACATATTAATCTTGATGGAAGAGGAATTTCCAAATCCTGGGCCATGACCTAATTTTGGGTGACAAGAAACTTCTGATGGGCCATGCGCTCCCAAAACAATCGTGCTTTCAGCTTTTTGTGTTCAGTAGTTTTACTGTATTCAATAAAAGATAAAATTAGAACTTGAACAGCTGGATCTAAATATTATCTTGATTATGTCCAGACATTATCGTAATTATGCCTGAATTTTAACCTGATTATGTCCAAACATTATCCTAATTTTTGCCTAAATGTTTTACTGATTGCCCTAACACTATGCCTAAATGTTATCCTGATTGTGTCCTAATTGTGCCTGAATGTTATCCTGATTGTCCAAATGTTATCATAATTATGCCTAAATGTTATCCTAATTGTTTCCAGATGTTATCCTAATTATGCATGAATGTTATCCTGATTGTCCAAATGTTATAATTATAATAAAGTTTATCCTGATTGTGTCCAAATGTAGGGCTGCCATGAACACTTTTTGCAAAGATGAACATTCTGCATATCCTGAATTTTATTTCAGTGAGAGTGCATCCTAAAATTATTTCATAGCCCATCTTATAATGAATAAACAATTTGGTAGATATCTTTCCTTTATATGAAGACGACTCTCTTCTAAGTTGTGATGTCATGCAGTTTGGTAGACAAGTACCAACATATTGAAGGAACGTGCTGCCTTCATTCTCTTACCCTGATGGTGGAAGAAACAGATTCGTTTGAAGTGTTGGTACATACTGCCAGACAACACGGTGTCACTGTAACTTCAAAGTCACTGCTGTGATGGAAGCGACAAAATTATGAGTTTATTATTGGAGATGGAGACATTTTCTCTTTTCCATTTTTTTATTTTGTCCAAACCATTTTGATATTTCAGAATTACATTTTTTTAATTTAACCTTTGTGATCCACTGTAGAATAGTGTTTGGCATATTAACTCATGTGGGTTACAAACAGTGGAAAGCAAAATTAATTTATATATGCATATGGCAAATAGCCGGTCCCAGTGGCCACATGATGTAAGGCATAGGTCTGCAGCTGCTCACCTGCTTAGACTGAGGTTGCAATCCCACTGGGGGCATGGAAGTTTGTCTGTTTCAAGTGCTGTGTGTTCTCAGGTAGAGGTCTTTGCGACACTGATCACTCATCAGGAGGAGACCTACTGACTGCAGTGTATTATTGTGAGTGATATAGAACCTCAAGAATGAGGAGGCCATGGCTCGTGTTGGGCCACAGAACTATGGGGAAAAAATGGAGGAAGTAATGTATTAAATTGTGGCTTTTCTTTGGCAGACAATGTGGAACGTTTCCCAGACAAAGAAATGCCAAGATGGAACTTCACAGATTTCATGCATTCATTTATGATTGTATTTCGAGTGTTGTGTGGAGAGTGGATTGAATCCATGTGGGATTGTATGCTTGTTGGGGATTGGTCTTGTATACCATTCTTCTTGGCTACTGTGGTCATCGGGAATTTGGTTGTGAGTATCACTGCCTTCAGTTTTGAATTGTAATGATATATGATTTTCATATTCCATTTTATCATTTAGACAAGTTTAAAAGCGCAGGTCTATCTGTTGCAGGCAGAGTGTTTAATCCAGATAATATATATAATTGCTAGGCACTATATACATTGTTAAACACAATTTATGAACATTCTGTATACTGCCTGACAGTTGATGTGAATTATAAAATTTATGGGTTTTGATAATATGTATTGTACTTGACATATTCAGGGCATTCGGTGGCACAGTTGGTTGAGGCACTGTGCTACATGCTGGAAGGTCGCGGGTTCGATTCCCGATGGTGTCTTTGGAGTTTTCCTTGACATCATCCTTCCGGCCGCACTCTGGCCCTGGGGTCAACTCAGCCTCTGACAGAAATGAGTACCAGGAATATTTCCTGGGGGTAAAGGTGGCCGGTGTGTAGGGCTTCGTGTGCCAATTGTCTTGAAATCTGAGAGCCTCAACCTCCTGGAACCCTCAGGGCCTGTCCAGGTCTGTACAGGGACTGTCTTACCTTTACTTGTATTCTTCATTGTTTATAGATATTGTATAAAATATCAAAAGAGTTAGGAAAGGTAATAATAGGATTCAGAAGAATAGTAATCAAACACAAATGTGTGAATTACAGACTACTTCTGTTTTTATCTGTAAGGAGTGATAAGGCAAAACAGTAAATAAGACAATGTATGATATTATTAGAATAGTGAACAAAGCATTGTTATTTGCTGCAGTCATGTTGATCTGGAAACAGCAATATTTATCCAAATATAATTGTTTAGGTAGGTTAGTTTAGAGACAGGTTAGGGTACATAAGCTTAGAGGATTGATGTATCTAGGTCAGCTTCACTTAGACAGGTTGTAACGTATGGCTGATATCAGACAGATATTGTATGGAGTGTCAATGTAGTGTATGAAACAGATGACATTTCACACAATGCCTGACATTTTTGGTAATTCTACACAATCTTTAATCTCTCTTTATGTTCCAGCTATCAGTACAAATGTTGATAATTACACTTCCACTTTTTCTGGATGAATATTTGTTTGTTTTACCTAGATATATTTGTTTTGAACCATTTGAGAGGCACTAGTGAAGAAATTGTAATGATTAAATATGTGTGTGTCCAGGTAAAGAAACACATTTTTATCAAAGAAAGTGTGAGGGCAGATTATTATGTGCATTGTGATTTATGTTCCACACAATGCCCAGGAATTTTTTATATTGTTTGATTTCACACATTGCATGTAACATTATGTACAGTGACTGTAATTTGGTTGTCCATGAATCCTATGAATATCTTGTGTAGTACAGGGGGGCACATTTCAGGCTGTTAGATACCTGTTTAAACAGTGAATTGCATCTTTTAGAGATGTTTCAAGCAGTAAGACGTTGTTTGCTCCCTGGACTTTGTCTCCTGTCTGTTGTAGAATTAATAAAAGTTATAAAAATAATGAATAGTAAAACACAAACACTTTTCTGGACAGTATTGACCCATGTCTTCAGGCTAAAATTTTAAGACGTAATCAGTTGGGTCTGAAAGGCAAAGTTACTCCCAACCTCTTGGGTCAGCATTGTTTGTATGATTTTACTTAATCTTGAAGTTAATATGCATTTATAAATTTTTGTAACAGTGCCTATGTTTTTTTTTATTTCTACATATTTAACAATGTTTACTAAATCACAGGAATGCATGTAGTGTTGTTAGTGGATATAGTGTCAGTTGTTGATGTACATTTCAGGTACTGAATCTGTTCTTGGCTCTTCTGCTCAGCAACTTTGGTTCATCGAGTCTGTCGGCACCAACAGCTGACAACGAAACCAACAAGATTGCCGAGGCGTTCGATCGTTTCTCACGATTCTTTAACTGGATTAAACGTAGTGCACTAAATGTGGCAAAAATGTTGCGCGCCAAATTAACCAATCAGATATCCGATCAGACGCCAGGTGAGGGACCCTCCTCCAGTTGGAAAGAAGGTTTATATCCAATCAGATTGCTTGTCCTTGTGCGTGCGTGGGTGAATGTGCTGCTCAATGTTGGTTCACACTTTTAGGTGAATGTAGTTTTCACCTGCACACACACGCACACAGGTGTATGCTTTTGTTTATTCCATCCTTTTTTCAAACTTATTTGTTACTTTAACACAGTCAAGGAAAACAGCAAAATCTCTGGCATTGAAACTGCATCTTGGCATTTCTCACCACTCTGTACATTAGCTGCTTATTTTACACGTGTAAAATGGGCCATATTTTGAGGATTCATGTTATGTGGGATGTCATGCTGTCTTACATCCCAGAAGCCCTAAATCCTATGCAACACTGCTGTGAGAACGTCATGTCTCTCGGTAGACCGTATTTTATTATTACAGTGGTGGCTTCTTCAGTCAATATGTAAAGAATGTACAAATAGCCTAATGTGTCAGTGACTCTGCAGCATGTGACATGTGTTGTATTTTTGTTATGTAACATCTTAGTCATTTCACATTCACATGGAACACTTCAAAGTGAAACAGTACCACCTGCTGATCTGACAGCTATTCCTATTCTAGATGTAGTCACTGTACTATTTAAAATCTCCAGATAACTGTCAAGTACTTGGTTTGATTGATTCAGTGTGTGATATGCAAGAATTCACTTTAATCTTGGTAGCTGTTTATGCACTTAAGAAACAGACTTTGTAGTTATGTTTAGTTGTTTTTTCTTACCTAATGTATTTTGCAGTTTTTCAGCAAAGTAATGTTGAAATTATCTAGTAGCAGGACACACTATTAAAGGGTTATTAACTTAGTAACATATGAACAGATGTTATACAAAACCATGATTCAGACTCAGGATTTCCTGCTAAATGGGCTAGTGGTCCACCATTGAGACAGCTGAGTGATAATGAATGGATGACAGTTCCTTAACATTAGAGCCTTAGCTAATCTCAGATTCTGAGTGATTCTTGGTTCAGATAACAGTAGTTTGGGTAACTTGATTATGACAACATGTAATCTGTGGATCTTGAAGCTTTCACAGTGACAGAATTCAACAAACTCTTCTCAGGCTGATATCCTTGTCAAGTGGTTGCAAATCTGAGAAAATTGTATCCAAAAGTACCTACATAGGTTATGCGTGACAAGCTGTACATTGCATTCTGTGCCAGAATCTAAATTCTACAATGAACAGGCATTTAAGTACTGCTAATAAAATTGTCCCTGTTCACACCATGGTCACAAACAGGGGCAGTAGAATTATAGCTCTTTTCATTCTTAATGTCAGCATTAGCTGCAGGTGAGTGGTCAGGTTGTGCCTTGGCTTCTATAACCACAGAGAAAGTCCCTGCCATCTGTTGAGTAGGAGTGGGGGGGATCAGTTGAGTCAGTCTGGGCATTTCGGAGAAGAGAAATATCTGTTGCCCCTGCCAGGAATTAAACTGCAGTTCCTGAGTTCGGCCTGTAGCCTAGTCAGTAAACAAACTGAGCTGTCCTTAAACACTGCTGTGATATGGAAAACTAAATAGAAGATGACTTAATAATGTAAGCAATAACAGTAACAGCATTTCAAAGAAATAATAAAGAAAAGCTGTCCAGAAATTTAGAGAAATCCCATAAAAAAAACATAAAAAGAAATATGACAATGCAATGGAAATTTTATTTTTAATTTTGAGATCACTGGCCACTGCATGTCAGTGCCTGTGATTTGCCAGGCTGTCATTTTACATAGGTTATCCAGAAAGCAAGTTCTGATGAGATATTAAGAAAAAACAAGAATATAGTACAAACCATGTATATTGCCATTTGATGTACATACCATACACTACTTTTCGACGTAGTTTCCACCATTGTTGAGGCACTTGTCGTAGCGTTGCACCGGTTTTTGTATGCCTTCATTGTAGAATGATGCTGCCAGCGATGCAAAGCACGTGGTAATGGCTTCTTTGACCTCGTCATGAAACCGCCAGCCGGCAAGGAAGGATTTAAGTTGCAGGAACAAATGAAAATCACTTGGCGCTAAGTCTGGGCTGTAGGAGTGATGATCGAATTGTTCCCAGCCAAATGTCATGATGAGATTTTGCATTGTGGCGGCAGTGTGTGGGCGGGCGTTGTCATGAATCATCACGACATCCCAGCTAAGCATGCCACGTCGCTTATTCTGGATTGCGTGACGCAGTTTTTTAAGTGTGTCGCAGTAGACACCTGCGTTGATTGTGGAGCTTTGAGGCAAGAAGTCCACAAGCAGAACGCTTTTTCTGTCCCAACACTCTATGCACATGATCTTCCGATTTGAAGTGGTCTTCTTTGATGGCAATGAAGTGTGCCACCACTCCATGGACTGCTGCTTCGATTCAGGGATTGCGTGCAACACCTATGTCTCGTCCCCTGTGACTGCACGGCTCAGGAAGTTATCGCCTTTCTCACTGCATCGTGTCAGAAAGTCCAACACACTGGCCTGCCGTTTCAATTCGTGTTCTTCTGTAAGCATCTTCAGCACCCAGCGTGCACACATTTTCTGAAACGTAAGTTCATCAGACACAATTTTGTGAAGAAGTGTCCGTGAAATTTAAGGAAAATGTAGGGAAAGTGACGTAATGGTAAATCGTCTGTTCTCTCTAATCTTCTCTTCAACTGCAAGCACCAAATCTTCATTCACCACAGATGGTCGGCCGCTCCATGGATCATCATGCACATTTTTGCGTCCTTCATTAAACAGTCACAGCCATCTGTGTACCGTTGAACTACTTATGGCATGTTCTCCATACACGTCACAAAGTTGACAATGAATTTCAGCCGGTTTCATGTTCTTTGCATTCGAGAAATGGATTACAGACCACATTTTACATGCGACGGGATTCTCTATTTTCTTAAACATTATAAACACACAGCATGATGTGTAAACACTGTTTGAATGTCTGCATATTGCATCTGTGCCTTGACACAGAATCAAGAAACTCGGCACACATGCACACCATCGTGACCACAGTGCTGCAGCGGCAATATTCACAAACGGAACTTATTTTCTGGATAACCCTGGTATATACATATGATGTAAGTGGAATATAATTTCTTGTGGATGTGGAAATTTTGCAAATGTAACATGATGTTTGTGGAAAAAAAAAGTGCCATTACCTTACACATGCAAGTTTGTAATATCATTTAATGAATCTCATTCATATTTCAATCAATAGAGAGCATCATCAGAAAGACATATGGGTCAGAAATTGACACTGTCAGTAGTTGATAAATAATCACAACAGGATAAAATACCTACAGTAATTGCCATACAACATACATCATACATGCGCACGTACACTCACTACACATGCACTCATAGGATGTACACTGTATGCATTTTATCCTGTTGTATGTTATCAAGTGTAGCTTTGGCAGTGTCACTTATTGAATCAAGAAAGTCTTCCTCATGGTGATCTTTATTAATCAAATTGTATATGACATACATTATATGAAGGTGGGCTGAAAAGTTGTGCCTCCAGCAAAATAAAAAATGAAGGATAGGAGATATTTAAGTGAAACAAAAAAAAAAAATAAATGCACCTTTAACCTTCATTGACAAGTGTGCACAATTACTTTTCCACTTGATCTCCTCCAGTTTCAATACTAATCATTTTTTAATGCGCTCTTGATGAGACTTGTCTGTTGCAGTCACTGGCCTCCCCAACCTTGCTGTGTCACACAAACTTGCTTCCCCCACTTCTTCTTGCTTAAACTGCCATACTCACCATCTAACTGTGCTTATATCAACACATTTATCCCCATACACTGTCTGTTTATGACAATAAATGTAAATGGGAGGAATTTTTTCTACAGTCAGGAACTTGATAATGGCACATTGTTTGAACCTGCATGTCCTCACAGCCTTCCATTTCTACTGGCACTGAACTGGAATTATAGATAGCTGTGGTTTCAAGGTTATATATGGTGGAGGGGAGATATCATGTGACTGACTGCATGGAACCTGCATTATCCAGTTTTCATTACTGTAATAAAAAGTATGATGGAGGAGGCAAAACTTTTCAGCCCATTCACATAATAAAAGCTGGTATGTGTACCGTGATGGAGTTTTTACACATGTAATGTGTAAGGTACATGGTAATGTAATGAATCAGTGTAACACGTTTCTTGTTTTCTGCCTTTTATGCACTCTGTTTACTTCAGTTCAACTGTGAAACTGTTTGCTATCCTCAGCGATACCCTGATGGATATATGCTCCTGTTGTTCACATTTTACAAAAAATTTGTTTTCTGTGTTTAGTAGATAGATGCATTCTGTATTCTCACATTTCATTTCTAGTTTATGTCAGTTGTGTTTATAAATATCAGACTCCTTCTAAAGCTAAACCTTACCATATACTTGTATAAAAATCCAGTTTAGGTTGTGTACTGTAGTCATGCTGTGCACACGGAGATTGTAGTCAGCCTTGCGACTTAGTATTACACATGAAGAGCGTTTTATTTTTGGGTGTGATTCCATGTTGTTCGGTAGCTATTTACCATTGTTTTGGAGAAACCTGTTGCACTATCTTCATGCTGGGAGAATAAAATTAAAAATAATATTGCTATTTTTCTGCCCTGAAGGTGCATGTAGCAGATTCTTCCAAAACAATGTGAACCTTTCTGTCCTGTGCATTACTGCAACAGTGCATGTGTGTGGTACTTGTGGCTGAGCATCGCATGTTCTTCAGTCCTAATATTGAAACCATGTGTTAAAATGTGGCTGTCACCCCCATCAAACAAGATTTAAACTCCCCCCATTCCTGGATGATTAAATACCATCACCACTACCATTTGTTGCTATATAATACAAGCTAGTGACAGTGCCATGAAGTAAATCATAAGGGAATACATTGCTGTAAATAACATGCAAGTTTGGTTTTCACCTCACAGAAAATGCGTGCATATCTAAGTTAGTTTTATGTTGATATTCCAGAGAGTTGGAATTTATATTGAGAACCAGTTGAAACCAAGCAGTATGATGTCTGAGCAGAATATTCAGTTTTGTACTATGAGGGATCTTCAAAAAGTTTCCGCACTTTTTTTTAACTTCATTTATTAAGAACTTCAAAAACAAATTACATCACTTTTCTATATAGTCACCCTGCTTTGTGATGCATTTTTCCCAGCGTCCTACCAACTTTTTAATGCCATCAGCAAAAAATGTTTTTG
>JGI20169J29049_11449078_pt1 | contig 10737 bp, 8 predicted proteins | sample TergutNc150P1_FD_29049 | JGI IMG/M metagenome (IMG submission 29049) | reverse complement strand
AGGTTCCATAAATGCGGGGAATTTCTTGACTAGCTGCAAAGTTTACTGGTTAGCTTCTCAAGAAGGACTCTGCTCCATGGAATAAGTAAGTAAGTGTTTATACACACCGTCCTCCTATCCACATCTAGACCTAACAAGCTGCTAATTCCCACAAGGTTTTCCACCTACTCTTGCAAGGTAATACTCAAGAGTTGTAATAAAGGTGTTATGAAACTGAGACATGAAAGGTACATTCAAGATTGCAGACTGATTAAATGTAACACCACACCAATAAATTTTATTTAAAACAGTCACCTACTGCAATAATGTGATTCCAACAAGTTTCCATTTTCCTAGCATTCCATGTAAGATTTTGAAGAAAATTTTGTTCAACTGTGGGCTGTGGAATGAATTTTTATGAGTACACTGCATGCCAGAATTTTAAGTGAAAACTGTGACACATGATATCATGGACATTCATCTTCCACCATTTTTCATACTGTTACTCATAAATCTGAATGCACCAAGGCAGTGTCCAATATTTCCATCGGTTGGCGATGTGGATGAGCAGCAAGTATGATGGTTGTCTTCCCACAATCACTGATCACTTTAGAACATTTCTGTTCGGGCATTGTTGCACAGCTTAATGCCTCACTGCAGAATGCCACTTTTAACAAACTTTACGATGGTTTAGCAGTTTTCCCCATTCTGTAACCAAATGTCATACCAATGCAATTCCCTTGAAATTTTTTAACAATTCAATGTCAGCCTTGTTGCACTGTACGGACCTTCTTCATATGGTGCTGGTCTCAAGGTACTGTACGATCTTCAATGCATTTCAGGATATAGTACATTTAAATCATTCCCTACCATCACTGAAGTGTTAAGAAGTCACCACTGCAAACTTTCTTAAATCAAATAATTGTCCCCATTTGGCAGAACATTGTAAATGACTGGAAACCAGCAGCAGGATCCAGCCTACAACCCACTGCATGACCATCACAATTCTGAAGGTAAGTTGCCCACATAGACCAAGAAATTTCTCACCAAACCTCGTATTATGGACATTTTGTAGGGGAGGGGAGAAGAGTTAGCTCTGGCAGCATGACCCAACACAGTGCACACAGTCCATAATTTTACCCGATGATGGAAGCAGAGTCAACTTCCAAAATACTGTAATTCTCTAACAATTTGTCACCTCCCTAATGCATGCTACATGCTGTGCCAATTGCATCTGTTTTGACTTAATAATCCTAATGACATTTGGTGAAGTAAACCAAAAACCTCCCCAATGTATACTTAACTCTATCCTCCTATCATTTCTGCCCTCTTTGATCCAAATATTCCCCTCAGCATCCTGTTCTCACATACCCTCCTCAGACTACGGTCTTCTTCCCTTAAGATGACAAGGTGTAACACCCACAAAAAACACATTATAGTTTTATAATAAACAAAATGCACAGACAATTTTTGTTCCAAAATGAGAAAGAAAGACAGCAGTTGCAGATAGGAAGACAATATTACAATGTACCTTGTAGAAACAGCATGGCAGAAGTGGGCAGAATTAATCTGGCTCAGGATAGGGACAATATAGCAGGCTCTTGTACACATGGTCATGAACCTTGACACTGGGCAAAAGGTACAAAATTTCTTGAAGTCCTAAGCAACTATTAGATTCTCAAGAAAAACTCTCCCCCATGTAGTTAATTAGTTACATTCCTTGATGATTCCAAATTGCATAGGAACAGCATTTCCCAAATATTTACCTGAATGCAAGACGAAACTAATGATTCCCCAAAATAAACACATCTGCAAGGAGAATATAAATTTATCCAACCAAGATGAGCTCTCTAATTAAACATCAGTTAAGAAAAAAAACATTTTCCTATAAATTTTGTACCAGTAACATAGAGAATGTGTCAAGCTCCATCAGCCTTCACCAATCACTGTCAACCAACTCCATCCACATTTACCAATCAGTGTAAAATCTATTTATGTCATTACATGAGTGACCATGCACACAGTCAGGTCCCATCCATTGCATTGGACACTTAACACTTCTCAAAACCCTTCACAATTACTTCTGGTTTGATGTGCTGCCATATCATGCCGATCAATGACAAAAATTCACATTGGGCTTCTCGGTGTGGTTAGCTGAGGTCAAGGGTCCCCTCTAAAGAACCACCTACTATACAACTGCTTATGTTCATGGAACTACGAGTAATTGTTGCAGATATTTCTAGTGTTAAATGTCCCTTAAAAGCATCCAAGACCAACATCCTGTTTTCTCAGGACCGTCTTGCTGTTCAACACCAATGCCAGCACTGGTTATCCAACCTTTTGGTTGGTATCTCACATGATTTCTCTGTGCAGTTGCCCCTTAGGCAAGGTTTTGCAATTGTGATCACATATTATGACAAACTGCCACTTTTCACCAATACTGCCAACATAATAGTTACATCCTTTATCATCGGACATTTTCATCACCACAGATTTTGCCACAACAACAACAGTATGATTTAATGGCATATCAAAATACACTACAGTTTCATCAAAACTTCCTATTTGGCATACAATATTATGTTCCATCTTGTGAAGTATGATCACATGTCACCAAAGAGCAAAATTCTTCTCCTCAAAGTCTACTGTCAATTTCTGGCAGCGAGAGAACTTGCTCCTCCACACCACAAGAAAACACCAACCCAAGATGTCCTTCATCTGAAGCGACGTGAAAGTGTGTGATGTGGCAACTTTCCAAGTTTTATATTGTACTGCCCAGGACACAATCAGCAATTTACTTTTTTTAAGCATACAGACTCAACAATGTCTTGTTCCACTTCTCTAAACCAACCATTCTTGGATCTAACAAAACATTTTTTGGGTAGAGTTGGCATTTATAAACCTGTCTTGCTGCCTCCACCTGCAGATACTAGTTTCCAAAATCTTGAATGATCCTGCTGTATTCCAGTTGTTTGTTTTCACTGACTGGTTGTCAAAAATTGTGTAAATTTGCAAGCATAAATGTTCAATCCATCTTGGAATACAGCTCACAGTTGAAGCCCCCTTCTTTACTTGGTCCAGCACTTTACCAGTGCAATAAGTGAATTATAACATCAGTCCAGTTCAGCTCAGTATATCCAGTTCAGTTGCTTCATACACGAATTGCAGACAATACCACATAACCCGAATGCAAGACGACTCTAATCTAAGACGACCCCCCAAACAGAATGTGTCTGCCAGGGGAAAATGTATTTATCCAAATCTAAAATGACCCCCCAAAAATAAAATGTCTGAAAGGAAAAATATTTTACTATTAATTGCATACACTTAATATACACAGCATGCCAGATTCAACCTACTGTTACCAAACAGCATCACTGTCTCCACCTGCACAAGCAGTGTCTTCATCTTCCTCACACTAGCTCCTAACATTCCCCATCACCTTCACTGCCATTCTACAACATATCGCCATCAGCCCATCCATTGTGCTGGATATACAGCACTTCTTAAAACCCCTCAAAATCACTTACAGTGAGATGTGTGGCCATGCTGTTACAATCCACACTGAATAAGTAATATATTTATATTTCTTGGTTTATAAACTTTCTTGGACCCACCAAGATTCACAATTTTCCCCACAAATGGTGTTCAAATTTTAAATAAGTGTGTTTTGTTTTTTCGTGTTGTGTCTGTGGCCTGGTCACTCTGATTTCATGGCTCTTTTTACGGTTTTTAATCTGTGGATCGGTCCAGGTTTTATTTTTGAGCCTTGTAGTTAATTTTTAATTTTCCAACAGCCATTTTCCTGTTACTATCCATGGACTAGACTTGGTCTCAGGCGTGCATCTTAACAAGTTACTGTGCTGTGGTGTGCAGTAGTTGACAGTAGCTCAATCTCAGAGTACCCCAGGTTAGGTGTTTCTCTGCCTGAAAACAGAAACACAGCAGGATTCCGAAATATCACAAATCTTTTAAAAATCAGATGACAGACAAATCCCTGCCACCCCCACAAAAATACTGTCAGTTAACTTCAGTCATGCTCTGTTCTCTCTTTTGGATTTCCTGACCGAAGAAGATGCGGCCGATAGGGTGTCTCCAAACATCAGTAACGAATTACCACTCTATGCTGCATATCCCACAAGAGTGCAGATCTCACATGACGATTTGGTGATGCAGACCTTGGTTTGGCTTTGCATGTTTGGTTCAGAGTGATCCGATTTGCACTTTCTATGCAAATTTAAAACAATCTCACATATTTAAGCACCAAATTTAAGGGAAAAACCCCACCTTGCGTTCAAGTAAATACAGTATTTAAACAACGAATTTAAGGAACAGAACCTGGCCTTGCATTTGGGTAAATACAACAATCTCTTCATAATGCGATTAGGTCAGAACTGCAGAAGCAGTGAACATGCATTTCAGCAGATCTAATTTAAAACTAAAAATAAGCACTCAGTTCTATACAACTTTTCTTCATTCCCTAATTATATAAGAGTAAGTTTCTCACTATGTAGTGGGTCCAGTGCCTCCAGATCTGGGTCAGTCGTGTCATACGAGTTGTCTCTACTTTTTGCAGCTGACATGAGGAACATTTCTGCATTGCCAGTGTCCACTACAGGTGTTGTGGCCTTCTCTTTGCCGGCGCCTCGCTGAGTGCTGATCTCTCGCTCGATCTCTGATATCTGCCGCTTCATTAGCTTCATTACAGTTGGATTATTGTTATCCGTGTCTGAAGCGTGGCCAGATGACAGCCCATCCTCTAGAACAGGCATGCTGGAGTACAATCTCATGCAATCAGGTGCCAGCTGATTTGGATTTTCACAACTACCCCCTGTGGGGCCCTCACTCTCCAACAGCAGTAGTGACACTTCACTGTCCAGATCACCACAATTTGAGTCACAGTCTGTTGTTTCTGGCGAGAGGGTGAAGTTGCGGGAGTGGCCCACCTGCAACCCCCCAACTTCCGTATCACCCAAATCCTCCGTGGACCCAGTTGTGTCTGCTGACAAGTCCAGAAAATGACCTTCTGTCTCTGTATCCTGTTCCTGTCAAACACATACAGCACATTACTTTACAATTCTTGTTCTCCCCTTGTAAACTGCCGTAACCTTCTGCACATGCAACACTGTAACATATGGTACTCTTCAACAGATAATTCATGCACCCTTTCTTTATTCTCAAAATTAAGTAAGAAATAAAATCCATATATTCAGTGTGTATAAATGAAAAACATAACTGAATGTCAGCAGACACATAATACAAAATGAGTGAAAATCACTCTTTGTCACTGCCACACAACACACAATCTGCATAACTGCACCCATGTGACTTATTAGACAGTGTGAAACACCAATAAACCTTGCAAGGTATAACAATGGGACAGGTGATAAAAATTTGATCCAAACGTCACAGTGGAGGTGTCAGCACTTCTACTTTGTATTCTGGAGGTCTGGATTCAAATCTGTGCCCAGAGACTGACTATCCTGAATCAGATTTCTTGTGGTTTATGACAGTCACTCCAGGAAAATGTTGGGATAGTACCTCAAATTGGGCTATGATTGCTTCCTTCCACATCCTTTCAAATTTAAATTCATCCTAGAACTTGATGCTCATAGTCTCCACTACTGACTGTGTCATTAACTAAACCACATGCATGCACGCACATACACGCATGCTGAAACATACAGGACAGTTCATGTATATGGATGAGTTTTGATTTTAAATAAATTGGGTGGAATTATTGGTGTATATGAGTGACTATACTCACAATGCACAGAAAATATAATATTAAACCCATGCAAAGCTTAACATACCAAAAATACAGTGCGTATATGGAGCTTCAAATTAAAAATCTGCAGCAAATGCTCACCTACACACCATGTCACTGTTTAACCTTCCAAAGAATGAAATTCATCTAAGTAATATTAAAATTTCAGTTCCTGACAGAAAACACAATGCACCACAATACAAAGAAAAATCAGAAAATGTCTACAGAAATAATCAGTATGTTCACTGCAAATCACATGAAATCCACAAATATACTGTGTAAGCAAAATGCAGTGTTTCTGAAACAGACACATAAAATGACCACTGTGCTTGAAGAGGCTAAAGCTTTCCCTTCACCTGAAGTTATATCGCAATGCTGTATCCAGCTGTACTGCTCACCTGTAAAATGTCTATATCTGTCTGCTGTTTGGCAGTGTTGTTTGCCAGTTTATTTGGCGAGGCTCCATCACGTGTCTCATTCTGTTCTGGATTATCTTGGTGTGAGGTACCCTTAGCCAACCGCTGTCCAACATAGGCACTGCCAGCCTGCCGCCTCAACTCATAATCCAACTCCTGGAACTGACACAAACATACACAAGTGTTTGCAGAACAAACCCAATTCACTTCTCACTTATAACATTACCTACAGCTTCTAAGTAGAATCTGCATTTTCAACTTGTCCAACTCACCATAACCTTGAGGTCCCCATTATATAAGCTAATATATACAAGAGCCTGTGTCAGATGTTCAAACATGTCACAAGTGCGAAGATTAAAACAAAGTCTTTGAAAGACATGTAGCATATACTCCATAAAGTTCATATTTCATGCAATGAAGCAATAGTACATACATTTTCAGTAGGACACAGCTGCCGACAAATGTAACAGACCATATGACAGCAGTATCACTCTGAATGAGACGCAGCACATATCCACAAACTTCATATATCATGCACTAAAATAACAGCAAATTTATTTTCAGGAGGACACAGCTGCCGACAAAAGTACACTCAATCGAACAAAAATCAAGCGGCCTGAAATTTCAAACGTCCTGCCCTGGACAGCACGTGATGCAACGCTGCCATCATAATTCGAGTTGTTTGTACTTTCCCCATATTTGTGCATTCATGGCATTTCTCTGTCTTCCATTCATTACAATCACACCGCATATACATATATTAACCAAAGACAACAACAGATTCTCTTAATTTTGAGTTAAAACATGAATGAAACTTCTTAATTTTCTGAGGCATGTGGTTCTGCTGCAAAGGATGGATGTTGAGACAGCGCGGGTGCTCACTGTAGCTGAGCCCATTAAGACATGAAAACAGTACTCTTTGGAAACCAACCATGTTGGTTCAAATTCCAGTATTGGCTTTTATTTTATTTATTTATTATTTTTTTATGTGTTTTATTCTCACAAGCACTAAATTAAACTGTGCAGTAACACATCTGTTATTTAATCATACATTTCAAAAGTTCCCTGTGCTGCAATGGCAGGGCTAGAAATGCATGTGATGCACATATTTCTGTTATTTTCTGTAATTATTTTTTCTTTGTTTACTAGCATTATGATTTAGAGGGTTTGTGTTTGCATGTGACTTAGACCAGGCACATGAAACTCAATGGTGCTTACAGGCCATAGCAGGCCAACAGATCTGATGTTGGGCCACACAATTTTAAAAATAACCAACATAAGCTGTTCATTGCCTTTGTTTTTATTACTACTACAACATACACATTTTGGTTCTCACCACAACCATTACCAGTGTAGCTAGTAAGATATTTTAAAAATGCACATTTATAAAAATATATTACTGTCTACTAGAAGGCCACATGGAAGAAGAGTTACAGACTTGTTTGGAAAACTAAAATTAGAGCTGCATCAGTTCCAACAGTATTTCACTCCCCCCACCCCACCCCTGAAACTAGGGCGAGAATAAAAACCACCCTTTGTCCAGATTCCTCTCCAGCACACATACCATATGCTCAACAATTCTGTAAGTTTTTCAAATTGTGCGACCCACTGTGGCCCACAAGCACCAACAAATTTCATGTGCCCGGTATAAGTCACATTCGAACATGAACCCTCTAAATCAGAATGCTAGTAACCAAAGAAAAAAGGATTATGGATAAGAACAGAAATATTCACTTGTATTTCTAGCCTTGCCAGTGGTGCACAGGTAACTTCTGACATGTATAATTAAATAATAGATGTGTTACCCCACAGTTTAATGTAGTGTTAGTGAGAAAAAAACATATCCAAAAGTAAAAAAAAAAAATATGCCGATAATGGGAGTTGAACCAACATAGTTTGTCTCTGAAGAGCACTGTTACTGCACCGTAATGGGCTAGGCTCCAACTGGCTACAGTGAACACCTGCACTGTCACAACATCCATCCTTTGCAGCAGAGTTAGCTAGCCACATGCCTCAGAAATTCAATGAACTTTAATTCATGCTGGAACTTCGAATTAAGCAAACGTGCTGGTGTCTTTGGTTTTATATATACGTGACATGATTGACTGTAATGAATGAAAGACAGAGAAATGCCACAAAAGCACAAATATGGGGAAAGTACAAATGACTCGAATTATGATGGCAAATGTATGTCACGTCACTTCTAGAGCAAGATTTAAGACAATTTCAAGCCACTTGATATTTGTTGGACAGAGTGTACCGCAGTGTACAGCAAAAGTGTCACTTTGAATGAGATGTAGCACATATCCGCAGAGTTCATACATCATGCACTGAAATAACAGTAATTTTCAGTAGAACACAGCTGCTGATGAACGTATCAGAGTGTAGATAGTAGGGACACTTTCAATCCATGGTACAAATAAGAGAAGAATTCTAAAGAATAGTTCACAGATGTTCACTTAAAAAATCAATTCATGCAAGACTGAGGTACTTGCCATGGTGATTCTTGCACGTTACACACTGGTTTTATAAAAATGTACTAATTTTTTTAAGGGTAACATTGGTAAATTTTGTATGTACATGACTACATGATGTCACATCCCAGATGACTCTTATCTCCAAAAAAAAATATATGTTTTGCATCATAATGCAACTGGAATGAATTAAATAGTTTCCATTCAGTATTAATGGAGCACTAACCCCTAAAAAACTCAAATTTCAGATGCCTGTAATCTGGCACTGCTTACTGGTAGAATACACATCTTCCCCACACCTTGTATGTAAACACTTTTCAACATATTACATAATAATAAAATAAGAGAAGCTAACAGAAGATATATGTGAAAGTTTCTGATATATCATGGTATAAAAAAGATATTACATTATGAACATCCATATCTTCTGCGATGTTATTCTGTGTCAATTGGTGCCTTGTTTCCAGTCAACACAGAATTCTTCACACCATCAGTCCTCCACCTTCAGGGTCAACCAGTCCAAGAAGGTGGACTGGTAAACAGTTACTGATATTCTGAACATATTTCAATTTTCCAAAATGTCAGCAACTGCTTACATGAGTCAACATGGTGCATCATCAAAGAATACAGCAAAAACCTCTAACCCTAAATATTACATCATGCTGTTCTTCTAATTACATGGCATCACAGCTCAAAACTCATACATGCAAATTTTGAAGCTTTATGTAAAAGGAATAATTACTTTATACAAAGGTACTTCCAATTACAATTTGTAAAGGTAGGACAAAATATGCAGTGAATACTTTGAAAACAGCTGCTAAACTAACTTTTACTTCCCCAGTCTGCTGTACTAGAAACATCAACTTATTTAACCATGCATTTCACAAAATCTCAAAAGAAGGAAATCAGATACTGTTGAGTCTTCAAAACATTTAACTCACCTGGAAGTCAACTGCAGCAGAAATGGTCTCCTCCCCTGATGGTGCAGGGGGGCATTTGAAAAACTCTTCCAGTACCTTTCGTGTCTCAGAAAACTCATAAAGGTAATCAAATGCTGTTGTCGCTGTACCTGCCACTGGTGATGGTGTTGTTGACAATGGCATTGTAAGATCAGGTTCCGTCGAAGTGGGAAGGATGCGCTGCCAACACAGTCAGACATTGTTCACTCAGTTCCACCAAACAGTGCTAACAACACTAGGTACACAGTTACGTATTCACCTGAGGGAAGCCTGGCCGTGGTGGGTATACAGAGGGGGAAGCCAACAGACTCTGAGCAGAGGGCAGCACAGGATGTGACTGTGACACATCAAGTTGCCGGGGCCCATAGCGTCGAGGGGACCCTTCATACTCTGCTATGGGTAGGCTTCCAATCACTCGGGGAGTTCCTTTGGTGCTGGTCCCAATATGCTCAGGAGAAAGGGAGTCACCATCCAGGTCAGACACAGATGTCACAGCCTACAGTAAGAACAAACATATTGAAAAATATATGCATAACACAGCAATTCTGGTATGAGTGCTCTGTTATGACCTCTATGTTACCAATTCTTGAATGCTGACATGTGATGTTCCCTTACACATGGAATAAAAATTATAAATGCCAGTAAAAGTATTTTCAACATGTCACTATTTTTGGGATATTATGTCACTGCTGACATCATGTGATGTAAAAATAAATAAATATGATGAAGACTTCCAACACAGGGGAAGCAAAACAGATGAAACTGCACCCTATAAAGGTAAACCACAACCACTAAGATTCACAATGCTTAGAAGTAGTCTATGGAGTGTGGTGAATCAAAGCACAGTGACATGGAGAGCATTTCACTTCCATGCAGAGCAGATAAGCACTGAAGATGATCAAAGCACAGTGACAGGGAGAGCATCTCACTTCCATGTGGGGCAGATAAGCACTGAAGATGATCAAAGCACAGTGACAGGGACAGCATCTCACTTGCATGTGGAGCAGATAAGCACTGAAGATGATCAAAGCACAGTGACAGGGACAGCATCTCACTTCCATGTGGAGCAGATAAGCAATGAAGATGATCAAAGCACAGTGACAGGGAGAGCATCTCACTTCCATGCAGAGCAGATAAGCACT
>JGI20169J29049_11449082_pt1 | contig 10742 bp, 3 predicted proteins | sample TergutNc150P1_FD_29049 | JGI IMG/M metagenome (IMG submission 29049) | reverse complement strand
GCTTCTGCACCACCACTACCACCACTCCCACCAGCTCGACCTAATATTGATGTTGTACCAACTTTCGTCTTCTTCGAAGCAATGGGTGGCAAAGGTCCACCTACATTTTCTCTTTTCCTGTCTGTACCTACAAATATGGAATACAAATTCTTAAAGCCACATTCCAGATAAGAACTACGACAAACACAATGACTGAACAAGAGAGAAAACTTGCAATCTCAAGCTAATAATAAACCAATCAATTTAATAAAACTGAAGTGCCTTCATACACATCATTATCAAAATGGTTCACAATTTCTTCATACACTGATTTCCAACACACAGTTTTGTACTTAACCAGGTATAAAAAAATCTTCTCAAATTATAAATAAAATATCTGTTTCTTTGTATGAACAGCCTACCTACAGTATTTAAATGGTAAAACAGAAAATAAATGAATGGAAATGGAAATTATTGCAAGGATCAAATTTTATATGTCTGTTCTCAAACCACAGTACAGTCTCAATGTTTATAATAACCTGGGACTGATAAAACCATACAAACAAGGAATCACAAATAACAGAATCACTTTTCCATATGAAACACCCATTTGGTTCTCATAACTTATAAAATACAAGTACTCTAATGTAAAATAACCTCAAGAAGTATAAAATGAATGATGGTTTACTGTAATAATATACAAACACTTTTTTAAAACAAAATACAATACATGATCGATGGAGAGTCAAATTTCATAAGCACACACGCAATCAACATGATTTACTATAAGACAAAGCCTGACTGAGCTGAGGGTGATCCGCACAATAACAGAACGGAGGGAAGCCTAGTTGCCAGGCATCTGGTCTCATCTCAACAGTAAGAACCAATTACAAAAGGCTGAAACAATGGTACTACAATGAGTGGTCACAAACCATCAAATTCCCAACTTCAAAGTTCATGAACTTCAAGACTCTACTGTATTCTGTACTTCCCTGCTTCCTTTAAAATGTTGGGAACTACTCACCCAGTGGCAGAGCAGCACATCCTAGAATACATGAATCTTCTGCTTTCTATTTCTTTTAGCAAAAGACACTGCACTTAGAGTGTGTACCTCATTCACATTTCAACCAAAATTTTCTATTTGTATTACTTACATTCAGTATTCCAATCTGAATGAAATGTATTTTGATACAACTGATGCATATAACAATTTACAGTGCCACTGTTTCACACAGATGTACTGTTCAAAAATTGGTTAATAACTCAATCTGGTCAAGCCATCTGAGGAAAACACCCAGAAGAAAACATAATTTAGTAATAAAAAAGACATCTGGACCAACCTGGTTGAGACAGAAAAAATGATGAAGAATTCTTATACGTAATTTCAAAAGTTGGAAATCGAAATTAACAGTCAGAAAACAAGTAAATTTATTGAAGTCTTGACCATAAAAACCATAAATAATTTGCAGCCTGGGAAGCAGACAAACTTCTGAAAAAAATAAACTCTTACAGATGATTTTGTGGAGCTATTCAATTTGAATAATTTCAACTATAAACTGCAATGACAAGCAGCAACAGCAAGTTATGTGGATAAAACTCACTACAAGAGCAGAAACACTCTACACACAGGCATACATACATACACACACATATATGCATATCTTTTTAAATAGTAGGACCCCTACCTGAAAAGGAGTGGGAGCTCCCTGGTTTACCATGTACCACTCCGACGCGCTTGGCTTCACCACCTTCAATTCTGGACGACTTGGAGCCCAAGGCAAAGAGATCAGCTGGATACTGCTGAGTTTTGGTTTTGGCACCACGCCCTTGAGATACTTTTCCTCTGTCCATTTTCCCAGTTTCTTTTTTTTTCACATCTGTTAATGGCACAATCGTATTTTCGGCATTCCTTGAATGAGGTGACCGCTCATCAAGATGACAGATACCAGGCTGAGTGAAGTGGCATATACTGTGATATCAAACAACATATCGTCACCAGCAGCGTTCAGAAGTAGTTACCAGTTGCGGTTAATTCATCCTTTTAAGACAATGCATCACGCGTAGTTTAAAGCCTATCTGTTACTTTATGCACATCTGATCCCTGCAATGTACCAGCCGTTCCAGCATTCAAAAATTCTATCTTCTGTCCACACAGTGCATTTACGTATTTTGAATGGATCTTAGACGAAACAGCGATTTTTTCCCTATACAGCATTACCTAAGCTGTTTTTTTATAACCGAGACAGAGTGTGTTTACTGCACGATACGAATCCCACGTGCAAATACAATTCAGGCTATCCTACTACACGATCTCTACCTAGTACTATTTGGAAAGGTACCAACCACAGATCATCTGGTACCAACTTTCGGACCAAACAGTTACTAACTCAGATCGTCCACAACATACTCTGACACACAGATTAATGCATCACGTCGATGCCTGCGTACTGCGTGTAATGCAATCTACCACTGAATAGCAAATGACCATGCCATGAGCACGGATATAAATCTGTGATCCCTTGTAATCAAATGGTTGGGCATCGTGAGTAGGGTAGACATGCGGGAACCAGCACGGATCATCTGGTACCAATGTTGAGGAGCCATGACGGCTCGTCGCAGCGGCGCGATTTATCACTAAATTCAAACTAAAATGTCAGACCGATAATTGGTTTGGTGTGATTGAACTGTTAAATGGGTGAAGGGAAAGGAACATAACTTATAATGGGACTTTGAAGGAAAATAAAGGAGGAAATTCCTGAAAGGTTCTTGAAACTGAAAACAAAGGAAGCATATTTCTAATTTCATCACAGCAATTTAGATTCACACATAACAATAGAACTGTCATTTCAATGTCACCAGTGTCTCAATTGAATAGTACATGCAGTATCTGACAAAATAGAAATAATGTCTTATTACAGCTGAAAAAATGGTACTGTAAATGCATGAGATGAAAAATGCTCAGATAATTGCCATGATCATTGAGCTTAACCCTTATCCGGCTAATGTGGAGAATATGGTGATCTCCTAATAATGCCAGCAAATGGCAGATGGGATTTAACTTGGCGTTTAAAGGGTTAACAAAGGTTGTGGCCACTTCCTGTAGGATTTTGAAGTGCATTTGAAATATTTTATTCTCACTCGTAGAAGAATAATTCACATTCTCCTAGATTTGAATTCACAAGAAGCCGGTGGTACTTTACTTGGGGGCGAAAGTGTAAAATTACTCAAACCGTGACATTTTATCTTGTATTTGAAAAGTTCTAGGAATTATGAAAGAACGCCAGAAAAAAAAATCAGCCGAGGGAAATGCAATATACTTGCGACCCAATAGAGAAAATTCATGTCATTTGACACATGAAAAAAAAAAGGACTAAAAGAACTGAAAAACAAATGGGAACATGAAATGGGATTCAAGCACACTTTACCATGCTTTGTTTATAGCAAAATTGTATACATGTAATCATCAGGCTGGCAGAAGCCTGAAGCACAACAGAATCTGATAGAACAAGTATTATGTATGATTCAGTGCATAACTTTAATATTTCAGTTTTAAAAATATAATCACATTTGTGCCATGCATTAATTATATAAAAAAATAAATATCCTTATATAACTTTGTGCAGGGGTGTAGCTAGGGTGGGGAAAAAACGATTAGTGGTCTCTCAGACTGGACATGGATAACAGTGCCTCCAATATACAACTGGAATACTGAAGAGTTGAAGGCATTTGTGTACTGGGTGCTGGGAAAAATGAAAAGAAGGCAAAAATCAGTAAATACGGACAGATCTTCATCATTTGTAAACTCTGCCAAATATCATTAAGTAACCTAATCAAATATGACAACTGAAAGGCATGTACAATGCGTTTGAGGGATAAAATGTGTATGCAAATTGTTATAAAAAACTTGAAAACAGGAGATTAGTTGGGGGACCTAGGTGTAGTTAACAAACTAAGCAACCAACCAACCAACTCCATGGAGCAGAGTTCTTCAGAAATTAATAATTCCTTAGCTAGTCAAGCAATTCCCCACATATCATGGAATCATAGCTCACAAGAGCCCACTACTTGTCCTTATTCTGAGCCAGATTAATCCATTCAAAAACCTACCATAATTTTTCTTTAAAAACCATTTAATATTATTCTCACATTTATTCCTAGGTCATCAAAGTGTTGTCTTTCATTCAGGTTTCCTCATCAAAACCATGCACGCATTTCTGTTCTTCCCCATACATGCCACACCTATATGTAGGTGTAAATGCAAAGGATAATGTTATACAGGATCCTAATGTCTGAAGATGTGGTGTGGATTGAATTGGCTCAGGTTAAGGTCCAGTGGTGGGGCTCTGTGACATTGTAAACAAACTTTTGGGTTCCTTAATTTCTTTATCAGCTGAGTGATTATGACCCTCTGAAGAAGGCAAATTACATATTTCACTTAACAAAATTTCTTACATGAATAGGTTGTGCCATGGCTCAAGCAGCTAGTCATTGGTCCCTTGTAATGGTGGGAGAGGTTTTCTGGTGAGTAATTTGGTCTTGCCTTGTCAGGATCATTCCAAAGCTCCATACTTTTATTTCATTAATGCAATGACACTATCTAACCCTAGCAATTGACAAAGTTGTTCAATAAAACACCTCACTATGTGTCCTATCACCATGGAGGCCTGGGTTCAATTCCAGAACAATCCTTGCAGCATTTTTGGTGGACAAGTGGCATTGTGGCAGGTTCTTCTCTGGGTACTTCAGGTTTCTATCATCTAAATCATTGTATCAGTATTATATATTTATATTTCATTCATCTGCAGTGATGTTGTATAATCTTAGCAAATGACAGCATCATTAATTAAAATACTCCTCTCCTTCTATCTTAGATGAATGTAACACAATACTGAGTCTATACACAGTTGCTGTAAACGGCTTGTAACACAATATACTGTATTTGAACTACTGATCAGACTATGCCCATCATCCCATGTTTAAAAGAATAAACATGGGATAACACACAAAACAATGAACAATTCCAAATGCAATGTACCATTGTCAGAATCCCACAGAAAATCCTGTGTGTCTATTACCACCACATTTATTTGCTTGTGCTGAAGCCCCTGATGTGTTCTGGTATGTTCTTGCCCTTACCATAGTTCAACATATGTGTGTACAACAGCTTTTTCAGTGGGTAAGGAAAGTTAAAGTTGTCCATGTGCCTTCAACCATGATATGATGCCCAGCCAGTGGCCCAGATGCTGAACTGACTGAGTTGTCCTGGCTCAGAGGGTGGGTAAGCCATGTTAAAAACCTAGTCATAATGATTCAGACTTAGAGAATGAAGTGGAAGTGCATGTTCCTTGCAGCTGATTGAGGGAAAGATGACAAATTGTGGGTAACTCTACTGACTGATGTAGGGTTCATCAGATGTTTAACCCCTTGAGACTTTAAGTGATGTTTTCAACAGGTTTGTAATTGTATTTAGATTCCCAGAGAGTGAAACCACATGTAAATGTTTGAGTCAGACTTGTGAGGAGTTGGTCTTTCACCCAGCCTACAAGTAAGGCTTCTTATTAACACACAACACTTGAAATGAGGTTTGGCCACAGTATTAATTAAAATATTGCTATAATTAACTATTGGTAGAATTACAAAAACATATTGCATTTACCATAATTACTAAAATCCTCACAAATTCTCTGTGACTTTATTACAACTTAACTTCAGCAATTAGCTTATAATTTTTTTTACATCTGACTCAGGCAGTACAGTACAAACTAGGACTGCCATTTAAAAGAAGGAAATATACAATACTAGCTTGAATAATACATTCACTGTGTATTATTCATCATTCTATATGCTATGGCCAGAAATTAATCCTGTTCAACAAGATTTTCATTTCCAAACGTGTTTACGGAATTGAAGATCCACTCTACAGAAGTATGCACTCTCAATTGTAAAATTAATTCCATCATATTTCCTATTACATAATATTAACCTACATGCACAAAACACACACACAAGCACAAACCAATATGTCTAAACAGTATTGTCAGTGTAGTCTAACAAGTGCTGGCTAAAGATATTCCTAGGCCAAAAGCAAAAGTGAATTTGAGGGATCTAGGGTGTAGGGTATCTCAACTTCAGTCTATGTATACAATGTAAGAATTTACATAAAAAACATGTTTGATGCAAAATCTAAAATACAGCCAGGCTTTCTGGGGTGCAGCCACATAGACTGCAATAGCCTTAACCTGGCCATGTCTTAAGACATGTTCGCACAACTAGTTTTTACACACACATCACCCCACTTTATGTGATATGCACACAGCATACGGATATCACAAAATTGCACATTTCAAGAGCCCAATAAAATAATATATTTATAAAAATAATGATTAATTGCATCTGATATTTGATGTGGGGTTACAATGAGCAAGAAACACATTTGTCACCATACAGGTAAATGACTCAGAAATACAACAAGCAGACCACCTTGACATTTCTTAATCTAATACGAACCAAATCTTAACTTAGGAAGATGGCTTAATAATGTATGATGTTTTCAATAAAACTTAAGGTGGGCAGTTTTTACATTACTAATGTATTCGCAACATTCTAATTATTGTGAATATAATATGGCTACACATGCTGTATCATACACTGTCTTGACATATGAGATACATTTAAAGCTATTACTGGCATAAATGTTATCACAGTATTTCTGGCAGTGTTCAGGAACATGAACTGAAGAAATTCATAGGACACATAATGTAATTTATACTTCTCATCATTTTCAGACTGGGTACATTTCCATTGCATAGGTTGGTGACAGTCATGCAGTAACATCAGGGGGAGGGGGAATCTCAGGAAACTTGGAGGGGGCAAGTACAATCATTGAGGGCTGATGTCTTCTGGAATGTGACACTGCATCGATTCATAAACAGGCCACCTCCATCTTCGCTTAAGGGCGGAAGAGTCTGCAACACCCTAAAGATGGAGACAGTATTCCTCTGAAACACTGACATTTATCTACAAAACTACACATTGTCAAATCCCAAAAGATAACCATCTTCATAGTTAGTGCTGTGAGAATGAATGATCTCAGGTATGGTTACTGATCTGGTTCACAATTTAATGTACCACCAGTGGTATGCATATCACCAGTTGAAAAGTACTGCTATAACACATAGGGAATATCTTAGCTAAGTGTGCCAATATTAAATTTTCAAGAACAACTGCTCTGTTGATTTCGTTTAGTCGTACTGACTGTGTTCACTAACTTTGCATAAGTATATACATGTGTAATAAGGACAGAAGTGGCAAAGTATGCAGAGGCTTCAGGTACCTGAAAATGTGATATTTCAAGCTATATCAAAATACAGGAACTCTTTATAGCATGAAATACGTATGGGATAAGGGGGAAAAAAAATGCACAATGCCGTGTACTATGTAATACTCATATAATAATAAAAATATAATAAAAGTAGATTGCTGAGTGCTTCAGTGCACAATAAAGAAGTCCAGTAATTAAGGGTTTTGGCTTTAAAGCATATGTGATGAAAAGAAGATGCCACTTAGTACACCCATAAAATAATACACAGATCTAAATGCAAGTATATACAGTACAAAGTGAAATAACAAAGTACTTATGCACTGAAATACATATTAACAAACATCAGAGCAAACATAAGGGATGAATATACACTTCACACTTACACCACCTGGTCAAAAACACATTACAGGATAGAGTTAATATAGAAAACTGTAATGTAGAACCAACGTTTTAAACTGCAAATAGCAGCAGCTTGCACATAAATCTGTTTATCATAAGAAATTAGGTGTTTATAAACACTCCAGGGTTGGCAGCCAAATTTTAACTGTGGCAATAATATTAGAACTGGTAAATAGAGAACATGTGCATGTACTCATGCAGGAATGCAACAAACGGCACATAAAGGTGAAGAATAGGGACAAACAAGAGCCTGAAGAAAGGCTTAGGACCACACACACACACACACACACACACACACACAAACGATAGATAGATAGATAGAGAGAGAGAGGAGTTCAGTCACGTTACTTCAAGGTGGCCTGTGGTCAGAAGGTGAGAGCAGTTGGAGAAAACAGACTACCAAGGTCTTGACATTTGCAGCAAGCAAGGCACTGGCAGTGTAGTTATGGACCTACTGGGACAAATTAATAATTTATTGACGTAATATTATACAGGACATTCAACACTGAAGCACTATACCTATGGTTGTCCAATACATGTAATATGGTGCATAATTTTTCTTCATAATTTGACTAGTACAGGCAGCATAAAACAAGCGGTGTTCTTCTTATGCTTGATTGTTGCCTTGGATTAGCACATCCACCATATGGATATCACAGACTTCTAAGAGTATAGTAAAACTCTCCCTGTTGACACCATGAAGGCACATGGGAAAGTACAGATAGAGCTCCATGTACTCACCACTCCATCTCAATACCCTATCATCATGTAAACATAATATGTTAGTTAGTTACACCATAACTGGAGATGTTATAACATCTTTAGGTCTCCGGGAATGGAAACGCCTAGTAACACGAGTCTATAATGACTTTTGTACACATTTCCATAAACAACTTATGCCTCTTATTAAGACTGTTGCAAAGTACTAAATTCAAGAATTAGGAATACATATGGGCAATCTACAGAAATTGTGGTTAGATAGAAATAAAGTAATTGACAAAAGATGCATTTCATGGTTGAGGAATTATATGATAAAGGTAAATGGGGACAAGTCTGCAATGAGAGAGGATGATAATGGAAATAATTTAATACAAACAGGTATGATGAAATATGCACATATATAATATTGCTCTGCATGGGGTTGGAATGCACACTTGGCTGGTAAGGCTTTGAATTGTAAGTTCTGCAGAACATTTTCAGAGGACAAGATGATAACTCAATATGCAAAGCCCTAGGCATCAAAATGACAGCCTAATGATATGCACGCACGCACGAGCGCATGCACACACACATACATACACAAACCAGTATGTGAATATGAAGATGTGACAGTGCTCTGGAATCAAAGGGTGCACACAGATACAGAAGTTCTGGCAAACATGCAACATATAATAATTAAAAACAAAAAAGAGAAAACATGCATACTGATAGATGTGGCAATATTGGTGGACAGAAATGTCACATAAAAGGTAGCAGAAAAGAAACTACAAGAGTTAATGTACAGAGATACAAGGAATGTGGAATACAAAATGTATGATTATACTAGTAATAAATGGAGCCACCAGAATAGTAACAAAAGGTTTAAGAAAAATTTGAAAGCCATATAAGGAAAATATTCAATAGATTTACTACAAAGGCAGCTGTATTTGGAACATCACAAATGATACAGAAAGTACTGCAATCTGAAATTGAAGCCTGAGCACAGGTGATCACCACTGGTTCAAGAAAAGTAGCAGGAAGAAAAGGCCAGTGACAAGAGATGATGACGACAACAACAACATCAACAACAACAACATAATAATAATAATAATATACTTATAAAACAGGCCTATGAAGAATCTGAAATGTTACCACAAAGGTGTATCTTGCCCTGGAGCTGGATTATCCTGAGGTTTTGTCAGGATAATTCAGATAAATGCTAGGATAACACCGTAATTAGGCCATGGCAACTTTGTTTCAAATACATTCATACACAGCATTCACCAGTCATCCTAAAATTGACATTACACATAAAAACACATGAGAACTAAAACAGTAAAATAACAACTTACAGGTATAAGTAACAATTGCGTACAGACAGCAACACATTTTGTAATAATTATAATACATTATTTTGATGCAGTTTAAATGCTTCCCTAACCTTGATTGGTTCCGATCAAAGACACCTTACTTTAAGGCAAACTAATGGGCTGTTAAGATACAGCCAAACACTTTCATCAATAATGATCATGTTATGCAAAGGATCTGGGTTCAACCTGTATCGCAAGACTCTTGGCTCACACATAAGTAATGTACTGTAATATGACAGTCTGCTCAGATCTCAGTTTTAGCCTTTGTACACATTAATACAGGTCTCCTTGTTAGAAATTTATCTAAGGCCACAACAATAAAGTGGTTGAAGAACAAATTTTTTGCCACAACACAATTCATTTCAGTATGTACAACTTCCATATCATACACAAAATCACCCACAAGCATTGTAACATTTGTTATAAAAATAAAAACTGACAAACATTAGTGTGCCTATGCACTTAAGTGAAGTTCATCATATGAATTTAACACAAGATTTCATGAATTGCTGGAGCTCAGCCATCTCTACTTTATGGTTTTCATTTTTAAACATGTCGGTTAACTGCATTTCTTCTGAATTTCATTTGCTGTTTTCAATGGTGTAATATTTCAAAATGTCAATGGCCTTTTAAAAAATAAATGACTTGTATTAGAGTATTTCATTAACCTTGACTTTACTAAAGAGATCTGTTTTTTCAAGACAGAATATACTAGGTGGCACAAATAAACATCAGGGACTTTCTTCATATTAGAGGTAGTGCACAGCTGGTTGTTAGATATTAACCCTTTAAAGCCCAAATTAAATCCCATCTGCTATTTGCTGGCATTATTAGGAGCTCACCGTTTTCTCCACGTTAGCAGGATGAGGGTTAAATTATTAACCCTTAGGTGATTAATGTCATATATATATGGAGCACCCATTCTTGATGTTTCTAGATCACACACAACGACGCACCACAGTCGGTAGGACTCC
>JGI20169J29049_11449087_pt1 | contig 10798 bp, 6 predicted proteins | sample TergutNc150P1_FD_29049 | JGI IMG/M metagenome (IMG submission 29049) | reverse complement strand
GGTGGTGGTTTGGGTGATTTGTTATTTGCTTTTTCTCCTCCTTCATCTTGGTCATCTTCAGTTAGTGCATCAAATCTGTTTGTAGTTTGTGGGGGTGGCGGGTTTAGCCAGTAGTCGTGTAATTTGATTTGTATGATGTTTTGAGTGTGAGTTTCAGGGATATCTCTTGGTTGTTTCTTGTAGTCTACTTTCTGCCACTGGGGCTCAGGTGACTTGGGCAATGCTGGGAATGTAGAGGTATATTGTTGGTGTTCCATGGGTTGAGTGTGATCACTATGTACAGTGTATTGAGTTAAGGAATGTACTTGCTGTTTTTGGTTGTAGTTGGGCGTCCTTAGCTGCTGGTGCTGTGTCTGCTGCATCGCACTCGGTTTTTGGTGAGAATGGTCGAATGATCCCTCCGCTTCAGGTTGTGTATACTGCACGGGCACTTGGCCCTGCATATACTCCATCTTCGCTGTAGACGCACAGTGTTGAATTTGTAGGCTATTTTCCGCGTTTAACGATTACTGGGTATCTATACGTTCCTCGTATGAGTGATGTTAATACCAATATTAGGATGGCCGACACTGAACGGGGGTCAGTTACATTGTAAATATCACAAGCGTCAGGCGGAGCGAAAGGCACACCTCCTTACTCGGCAAGACTCAAACAGGTACTCAACTACAGATAGAACTTTTTTTTATATATCATTGCCAGTGTCTACAGCCATTCCCAACAAGACATGAAGTCCTAGGTAATACACTCTTTTTGCAAACCTCCATTAAAATTATTCCCCTTATAGTGTGAGTTCATTATTCTGCAGGCATCTCAAGTGATGGTTCAGTATCCACCTACTTCAACAAAGGCACTTCACTCCTGTTTATAATATCTACATTACCAAGTAAATAGGCCTACATAAATACATTATTGTTAATATGATACATTAAAGAAAAATGACAAAATAGTAATGAGGCATCTTACTATATTTACTTACATATATAGGGTTTATTGAATAGTGCTGTCAGTAGCTGAGACTATACAGTCTGCAACTATACGATGATTAATTAATTCAGAAGAATGTTTAGGGATGTGGTCATGGCCTGATGTGAGGTACTACCCTGTACTTTCCTGGATGGTCTGAAAACCATAGAAAGCTGCAATCAGGATGGCAAGTCTCTGGGCCAAGATCTGAACCTGCAAGTTCCCAAATATAAGGTAGAAATGTCACCCACCTGATGACATTTAGTTGACAACAGGTAAAAGGAAAGTACGTCCTATAGATGAAGAGAACCACATCATGGCTTCCTCAGATCTGCCTACCATTGTATCCCTCTAGCTCTTGTCAACCAGCCCAAAGTGTTTGTCAGTAGAAAAGGTTATCACTACCAACATTTGTATCAACAGAATTGCTACACAACAGGAAAGGAATATTAAGAAGTACAACAGAGAGGGAGGCAGATCAATTCAAGGGATATATGGGCAGAGTCAGGCCATGGGACTTCTTTGTGTGGCCTCAGTATAGCTCACTATGTTGATGATATATGTATGTAGTAAATACAGAGCAGTGTTAGTCCAGTAATTATACTCACTCACAAACTCACATCTGCAGGTTGGCTCTCCTGTGGTATCACACCATAGTCCGTCCATTCTTTGCCCTGGATGGATCCAATGTTCAAGCAGGGGTTGAAGCAGCACAAAGCCTGATAACAGAATCTCAAAATGAATTTGGACAGTCTGCATTATTTCTGTTCTTTAAGGGACGTGTTGAAAGACTTAAGGTAAGCTGAGGTAGACTGAAATACATCCTTGAAAGGACTAAAACAGAACACAATCTTTATGTTGTATACATAGACAAAACTAATTTTACATTCCAGGAATGCAAAGCTTAGTCAAAGTGACAATAGGATGTGGAATAAGTCATAAAAGCACAAAACACACAGAACTAGTAAAATGCTAAAAATATAATAAAAATTTCATACAAAGCAATCAAATGTCATTCTCAATCCATTCCATTTGGCAGGTAATAAGACTACCAGTCTTTTTTAAGCTCAGATCTTCAACACTGTATGTTTCATAGACTGACATCTTCCTTCAAATATGGATGTTTAATCATTGTATATCAGAAAAGTTATTAGCTCTGAAATTTGTGTTATTAGTTATTCTCTGCTCATTATCTACTTCTTTACATTAAGCAATACACGATTGGCCTTGCTTGTACTACTGTAACTTATATGAATGTGCATGTGTGTGAGGGAAGGCCAATGCAGATAGCCAAGTATTTCATGTTTCAATAACACCATTAAGCTTAAGCTGACAAATGAATGCCAACTCCTTAGATTTAAAATTCCTTATTTCCAGAGGTTAAAGAAGTTTCGTTGCACAGTTGCAATAGAATATATTTTGTAACTTTGACAGAGACTAAGATGCTTTCTGTTTGCAGTCCAATATTGACGGAGCCCTTGAAGCATACCAGGCAGCTGTGGTGAAGTCTCCACAGAGAGAAATTCAACTGCTTTGTTTGCATGAAGTTGGATGGTGCCATCTGATCCACCTGGACTGGAATCAGGCCTATGAGTATTTCTTTCAGCTCAAACTTAGGTCACGATGGTCAAGAAGTTTCTATACTTATCTTGCTGCAGGTATGTTTCCAAGTGAATACATTCTGTCAATAACTTCAGTTTCATTAATTACTGGCACTTTTAACCAAACAGCACAGAATTACTGCACTTTCTGAATTTGCTGTTCAGACCCCTGAAGACACAGAGAACCAAACCCACTTACTAATAAAAACAATCATTACATGATACTGGGAGGAAGGTAAATCAGTGAATATAACAACTAAGCTACAGGGTGGAGTGAAGAATCAGAGTTTAATTCATGGTGGGGCAGAAATTGTTCCTGCCACTGTGGTAGGATAGAAATTACAGGAAGATAATGAAAAAGAATAAGCAGCTACTGAATGACATGAAGGAAATGAGAGGATATCGGAAATTGAAACAGGAAGCACTAGAGCACACTCTTTGAAAAATTCACTTTGGAAGAGGCTATGGACCTGTCATAGGAGAGACTACATAATGAATGTGTCCCAGGCTGGACATGGTGTCCACCCAGTTTCTTATCAAATATATATTAGGGGTTAAGTTGTTGGGGTATGCAGCTCACTACTCAATTCCATCTAGTGCTAACAGTTAAGAAAGAATGTCATTATAACCACATTCCCCCATACACCTTGCTTGATGTTGTACTGAATTAAGCAAGCACAGGGCACCTTTATATGTTGTTACATTCAATATGCATTGAAATGAAGAATACTATCTTCTGGGACATGACACACATAGTCCCATGCCTTTTTTGGTCCCACCCAGTCCTGGTCCCAACGTATCTGTCGGATTGTTCACAGAGCCTTGTCCTTTCCACTTGGTCCCTACACCTTGCTATGACATACTTTTCTACCATAAAGATGTAAACAGAAGACACACACCACCTGAGACATTACGTGGTATCAGCAGGGGTTTAGTTTGCTTGTTTCAAAGGAACCTACTGCCATCATCTCTTCTTGGATGGCTAAACCATACTGATGAAGGTACTATGATCATATGAAATTTCAAGAACTATCAAACTCAATGACACAGAGTAATATCCCAGGATTGAATCTTCAGCAACACCACTATGAGAACCTCAATTCTTGCAAGGTGTATAAACACTTTCCTCCAAAAGTCAGTAAATTTCTGCCACACTATGTGGCATCCCACCACAGAAAACGGGAACCTCACGGTCACCAGTAGAATAACCTCTCTTCTCAAAAGCACCAATATGTTAATAATTAAATATTAACATCGGAAACTAAATTGCCTGTTAAAATAAATTCTACTCACATTTAACTAATGCTGCTATATGCTAAACTACTGCCTCGTGTGGAATGGCTAATGCCACCAGAACCTTAGTTTTGAAATCAGGCTGTATCAAGGCAAAGAGAATGGCCTACAGCTATGTCTGTCACAGACTGTACATTTTGCTGCACACAGCATCACCTTTACCATTATCCTGAATATGGCACCCCTTCCCACGTTCTGGATGTCGCAAGCTTTCTGCACAATAAAACTGCCTTGCCAGGGTAGATGAAGTAAAAGGTAAAGCAATCCCATTACAGGCCTGAACAGGCCCAGAGGGTTCCAGGAGGTTGAGGCTCCCAGATTTCAAGACAGTCAGCACATGAAGGTGGTAAGGTTGTCAGCCTTACGCACCAGCCGCCTTTACCCCCAGGAAATATTCCTGGTACTCATTTCCGTTAGAGGCTAAGTCGACCCCAGGGCCATAGTGCGGCCGGAAGGATTATGTCAATAAAAAAATCCAATGACACCATCGGGAATCGAACCCATGACCTTCCGACTTGTAGCGAAATGCCTCAACCAACTGTGCCACTGCGTGCCCCTGGGTAGATGAGGCCCTGTATAAAATAACAGAGAAATCAATTGGATTCAGTGCCAAACTATTAACATGCCCAATTAATGTGGCCACAAAACTTCTGTTGCAGAATTATTTTAAGTAGTCTAATGTCAGACCCACAGGTGCTTTTACACCACTACATATAAGTTATGTACTTAGCTGGAACACTGACACAGTACAACACTTCAGCCACAATATGATAGTTTTTGAACTGTGCTCCTATTGCTGTAGACATGTGATAGAATGAAAACATCATAACCACATTTTCAGATAAATGGTAGATTAAATAAAAGAATGGTGCTACCATTTCAAAAGAAAACTTGCATAATACTGACTTTCAATGTTAACACCAGTGTGTACAGGTGCATCTGGCAATCTGGATGAGGCAATCAGGTTAACACAAGAAGTACCTGCATTGTCTGTGTCATCACATCAACGCAGCACCCAGCTGGACACATTTATCTTAAGGAGAACTAATCGTTTTCCTGAAGAAAGAGACAGCAAAAATTTTGACCAGGCCTACTGTAGACTTTTGGCTTTTGAACTGCTCTTCCTGTGGAATGCTCTCCCGTCTTGCAGCGTCCAGCACATAAATAACCTCTTGGAAGGTACTGAACGGATTCATACTTCACGTATTCTGAATTGTGCATCGTGATACACATATGTAAGAAGAACCAACAAAATGCACACTTTTCTCATTAATGATATAATTCAATTATATTGTCTTCCATATGTTTCGAACAACTAAGCGTTCATCATCAGGAAGACTGTACAAGCAGCTTTACAGTATTTTATCATGCATCGATATATGCAGTCTAGTCATTGTCAGGATGTGTTTGATTAGAATGCTAATATAGATGCACGATAAAATACGGTAAAGCTGCCTGTACAGTCTTCCTGATGACGAAGACTTAGTTGTTCGAAACATGTCGAAGACAATATAATTGAATTCAATCATTCCAGAAAAAGGGCGCATTTTGTTGGTTCATCTTACATATGGACTTATACTTATTTCAAACTTACAATAAACAGTATAATTTACAGATACTTGCTATGTGATATCACTTTTTAATAGATCATTTTGAGTAAATTTAACACATTTGATGCAAGTTTTTAGAGGCATACAGTAAAGAATATTTTGGTTTACGTTTGTCTGATTTCAGATAAAATTACATTAACAATAATGAAACTATGGCATTAAAATATTCTTGGGCTATCAGCTATGTCCCTGCGCTGAAAATATACACAATCTCCAAAACATTGTTTTCTACCCCCACCATCAGAGAGCTGATTGCCTAAAAGGATGTTGACAGTTTTTTAACCTATGTGAAATAAATAAATGTGAAAGCTTCACTTTTTAAGTAATACATCAACCTAACATATTCTGAGGTTTCCACATGCATATTTTCAATATATTAAACTTTCCAAATACACTGCAGCAATTATTTGTTTTGATATTATTCATTTAATGTAAGAAACACTGTAGCATATTTCTGTATTAAAATTCTCACACAGAATGTCAGTCAGTTGGTCGGGAGCCCATGGAGGGTCTTCGTTACCTTGTAATGGGGGCTGCCCAGGGCTACCTAGGACTCCATGAAGAGGCCGTAGCCAGTTTCCGAACTTGTCTTGCCAAGCGAGGTGAATTAGAGGTTTGCAACACTGGTGAACGAGGGATGACAGGGCAAAGTGGTGATCACCACATTTCAGCTTTTGCCCTGTATGAACTGGGTACCCTCCTGTGTAAAAATGCTAGAGTGAGTGAAGCATTATCAAATACCTTACCCTTTTATTTATTTGTTTTTCTAATACTGCAAGACTGACATAGGATGTTTAAATATTTCAATAAAATTCAGAATGAAGAGAGTCTCCTGGGGTATGATACCCTGTGGTTTTGTTAGATAGGAGTACTCTCTGGAGGAACCTGCTCCATTCATTCATTCACCCTGTTGAGGAAAAGTGCGGGTTCCCTTGCAACACTAGTGACTATCTGCCACAATACATAGCATCACATCCCAGACGACTGTAATCTTAACAACATTTTTATCTTTGCTTGAAACATACTATCCTTGTGATAATGCAGCATATGTGGCCTTCTCTTGCCTTGCATTAGGTAAATACTGTACACAATTAATCTATTTTAAGGAACTGCAACACACAGCCTGTATTTACTGACATATACAATGGGTTTCACAATCTTTAGTTTTCAGGACAACATCTACAGAGAACAAGTTTAATTTTGTGAGCTGTGACACTTTCTCAGTAGCGTGGTTGAAAATACCGTTCGCCTGAGATATGAAGCTGCGTCACTGGGCAACCAGTTCCCTGACATTTTGAAGGAAAAGAGTGTCTTCACCTTCGTGGATCTAGAAGTCCAAAGAGAACTAAAGGCACTACATTCCTTCAAAACATCAGGAACTGATTACCTCATGATGCAACTTCATATCCAAGAAAAGAATCCTGTATATAAATTTGTCAGCAACTAGAAGGCAATCCCCTATTTTTGCTGATTATGATTTAAAAAACATACATTTGTTATACAGTAGAGTAAATACAGCAACGGAATTTTCTAATAAAACCATTTCATACCCAGCTTCATTTAGTTTGATGTTCCCTGTCTTTGTTGCAGACTGCTGAGGAAGGAAAAGCATTACTTCTTCAAGCTCAGACAAACTATAAAGGTTATGACTTTGAGAATCGCCTGAATGTCCGTATTCACGCAGCACTGAGAAACACTGGATAATTGCAGTATGTGTCACAGACATTTTGAATGTTATCATCTAAGAGTTCATAAACATCACAGATATCTTGAGAGTTACTGGCACACTTGGTAAGCATGATCATGTTACTGCAAGTTAAGTACACTTTCTTTTTAAATAAAATGGGGAATAATGTACAGCATTACACCTAATTTTCATATTAAATATTTAAGGTTGTTTAAGGGCATAATTTAAAATAACAAAAGCTATATTCATTTTAATTATGTTGTACCTCATACAAAACAGAATGACACTAATGGTTGTGTTCACTTCCCTGCAGACCGTCTCTTAAAACTGCTCCGTCCATCCACCAGTCCATCTGCATGCAAGAACTTCAGACCAGCTGACCAGATTTTCATGAAATATGAAGCTGGAAGTCTAACTGTAATTTATCAACATATTCCAATTTTGATTTCCGCTGGACTACAGGAACAGGCACACCATGAAGACCTATATGCATTTCACAACGTATCTACAGTGTAACTCACAAACATTTATGGCAGTGAAACCTGTGAGGAACAAATATTGCAGAGCAAAACAGAACACATATTTTGTGTTGAATACAAAATACTGGGCTCCTCAGTTACAGCAGCCACAGCCGCTGAAGCATGTGCAAGCACAGTCGTGATGTTTTTGGATGCTAGGTAAATCCTCACTCTCAGTCTTAGGGTACAGTTTCATTTCCCATGGTAAATGCTGTCCTATCTTCAGCTGCAGCTGATCTACATCATGATACTGATGAGGTGCGCAATCATAACCCAAGTTTTTGACCACTGAAGAACATCATTCAAACAGACTAAGTGACATCAAAGCGCAAAGTAACGACTGCCATTCCAATTCTTGTCACTTTCACAGCACCCCAGGCATTTAATTCTGGCAAAAAAGGATTCAGAAATTAAAGTTTATTTATATAATTAAAAAAATAAAATGAAGGTTCATATTACATCAAAATACTGCACCACAGTCTTTGTATATCGCTGCTAACAGCCGAGCTGCCATACATGTTAGTGAAAATGCCTGTTCTTTATTAGGCCCACACCAGGACACACACACACATATATATATATATATCAGATGGAAAAAGGCAGAAGATTTGAGTCAGAAGGCCAAAGTGTTATGTTTCTGTAAGTTTGTATACTGGTCTAGACATCCGTATTAGTAGAGAGTTAGATAAAATAAGATACAGGCACAGACAAATGTACATTTTCAAATGCTGTGCAAGTACATGGGAAGATTGTATGATGAATGGTATTTAAGGATGATAATTAGGCAGTATCGGCACATTCAATAACTCTACTTTGTAATCCTCATACCTTAATATTTTATTGTCAGGATATATAATGTATACAAAAGACTAGTTACATAGGTACACGCTGTCCTAAAAGTCGCTTACCAAGGTTATACTCATGTTCTGTGGAAACAATACTTTATTTACAACCAACCGCAGCAAGTGAAAAGGAATGACAGAAATTGTTCAATTTGTTGTACATACCTTGAGTGTCACCAGCAGCTGCACATAAGAAAACTGAATGCATGTAAAAACAATCAAAGATAAGTGCTTCACTATCTTGGTAAAGCGATATCTGGGACACCTGGTATTTAAAGCCATGAGCGTCCAAATTATAATGAAACTATGACAATACACAACGTTCACAGATTAGATACATTTTTAATTTTGGTGAACAGTAGAATGACAAATGTCACAGGCCCTTTGTATGTTTAAAGGAAATAACTACTTAAAAAATGTAGTACATAACATTAGAGTACTACTAAGCAAACCGAATACAAAGAATCATTCCTTACCTCATTATGGCAAGAAGCTGAGATTGCCAACCATATGCATGTGGGCACTTCAGTGCAATCAGAATGGTTTTTGGTGCCCCATGAATATACGACAATATTTATAATCATTTCTTAATTTTTCACAAAATATCACAAAGCATGTGATTTGTCCTCTATGAACCAAATTAATGAAGGGGTGGTAAGTTGCAAATGTTGAGCATATGTTCACGTGTCACAGTAACTGAAGGGGTAAATAATGACATTTCCTATGTACATTACTTACTTTCAGTAGGATAAATATTTTGGAACATGACTTCATAGTAGAGGACTCACAAAGCTGTTTGTAATCTAATTATTTCAACTCACAACTTTTTCAGTAGATTCATACAATACAGGGCTATGAATTATAAGATACTCCTTATCCACCAAAGTCCAAAAACAATGGCAACCTCTGGTTTGTCCTATTAATTTAAAGAGCAAGTACGTGTACATGTGCATAAACACATCACTAGTGTAATCAAATATAAAACTTGGTGCATATTTAGCAAGCAACAACTCGGGTGGTTCACAAGTGAAACATACGTCAAGGATGTGTGATGTGGTTAAGTTTATTGGACCCCAAAAATACTGCCCATCAAAAAAGGAGTAAGGATACACCTTAGAGGAGCAATTTCAAACCTACTGTAATATGTATACAGCATTTGAATTCAGAGATTACAGAATAAATTATATGTAGTATAAACAGATCAGCATACTTAGCAACAGATTATGGATTCACACTTCGCAATTTCAATGTACCACATTAATTTCCATCTTCCACAATATGGCCCATACTTGAAATGAAATGAATTTATAATTTACGATTTTCTAACGCATGCCCAGAACATGAAAATTGTTATACTGGGGATCAGTCAGTCACAGACTGGAAGATATCAAAGAGTTATACACATTATTCTTGAAATTTAATGTATAAAATTCAATATATCTTGTGTATGTGATGCTATAGATCTCCCACTAAGGATAGAAAACATTTAACTTTCAATGTTTTGGCTGGCCAAATAAAGTTTAAAGGTTTTACACTCCCACTATTCACTGTTTACTTTCTAATATATTCTCCTACATGAAATATGAATACTTACTTACTCCATGGAGCAGAGTCCTTCTTGAGAAGCTACCCAGTTCTCAGCTAGTCAAGAAATTCACTACATTTTATGGAACCTGAAGGTTCATTACCATATTCACAAGAGCCCACCACCTGTCCCTAACCTGAACCAGCTCGATCCAGTCTATAACCCCACATCCCACTTCCTGAAGAACCATCTTAATATTATCCTCCCATCTATGCCTGGGTCTCCCAAGTGGTCTCTTTCCCCCAGGTTTCCCCACCAAAACCCTGTATATGCCTCTCCTCTCCCCCATACGTGCTACATGCCCCACCCATCTCAGATGCAACATCAGTCACAACTGAGCTTATACATTTGTTTTGTTCTCATTACACAATGCCATATTTTCATGAAATTATTCTGTGTAGTCACACACACGGAAATGAAGTATAAATTCAGCTAGTTCTAACCATGACACATACATAACTGCATTCATAAGACTGTTGCCTCAAATAAAAATAAACCTGTGAAAGGACATGGAAGATGCTGATGTACAAGGGTCATGTGATGTAGCACCCAACAACTATGACAAAAGTAGTGATATTCATTTCAGTTTGCACTTGACTAACAGACAGAAGCACACAACAAACAGGGCATGCACTCAAACACTTAACTAAATTGACAAACGCTTTGAGGCAAGAAAAAGAATAAGAAAAAAAAACTTCT
>JGI20169J29049_11449090_pt1 | contig 10816 bp, 10 predicted proteins | sample TergutNc150P1_FD_29049 | JGI IMG/M metagenome (IMG submission 29049) | reverse complement strand
TTTTTTTGACTTGTACAATGATAATATGTTGTTGTTGTTTATTAATTTATTCATTCATTAATTCATTCATTCATCCTTAATTTTGATACATTAATCAGGTGGGCTTTATAAATCATAGAGTTGTGCATCACATATATTTACAAATTACCACATGTAAATTTAACGTTTAACCACATGTAACTTGTTGGCAGGTGTAACAAGACAAGTTGGTGATGCACTGCTGTTGGAACGCTCCCAACGTAGTGGACGAGTAATTAGCATTGGCATAGCTCCCTGGGGCATTGTTGAGAACAACCATGAGCTCTGTGGACACAACCGCGATGTTCCATACCACTCCATATCCTCTCCCAGGTACAGAACATGTACATACTGCTTATGTCTCTTATGTGCTTCTAAATATACTTTAAGTTCATGAGAAAGATGCAAGCACTGTTTGGAGAAAATCCTGACAGAGTCTTGTTGTTACTGTGAACATTAGATGGTTCTGCCTTTGCTCAGTTCATTGCTTATACCTCATGATAGATGCCCATGTTCAGCTTTTCCTAGGATTTGGTGTGGTTTTGTTTTTAACAAGTGGCGCCGAAACATGTGTTTGCAGATGACTAAAGCACATTGAATTTTTTTTTTTTTTCACTCAAGACAAGGTAATTAATTAATGCTTTCACAGTTTTGAAGGCAATATTGTAATTTTCCTGGACTTACAGACCAGAGTCATCACATTGTTTGTGTATGAAGCATGTCAACAGTTTGTTTTCATTACTCTATAAAAGGAAAACTGAGAATTATTGTAGTGAGTCCTATGAATGAAGCAGTTGTGTACTGAATGAATTCTGTGCCTTTTAGTGGAAGTGTTCTTCTTTTATTTTGCAATTTTGCATTGTCTTCTAATATGTCTTACACAGGGTTCCCATTATCTGTAATCATAGTCTATAAAGGCAATTGTTAGTATTGGAAAAGTCCATCTTCAGACTTTAAAATGAAGATGAAGAATCTCTAGAAGACAAAGCAGCTTTTTGCTGTATGTGCTTTGTATTGGATTGTGTCCTGTATCTTTTCATTTTACACATTAAATGCATCCTAAATTTTGTCTTTGAGATTGTGTGCTGGTGACCATACTGCATTACAAAATCGGCTTTCTCACCAGTAAGTAAATGTAACCATGTAATGGTTCCCATTTTTCATAATCTTATTTTAGCCATATGTGTTTTCATGCTGCACACAAACCCACCTAAGCATAATTATTCCAGTGTGTAGTCCTGACTGATACAGTGTGGGAAACTAGCTCTTGAATGAAATAATTCTGTCATCAGGGGTGGGATTGTAAATGACAGTAACATTAATAAATCCATTAAAAATATGTATTTTGTGAATGTTTCAACAGCAAAATATTAATGACTTTATAATTAATTTAAGAAATGCATATCCTTTCAATGAATATCGTTCCATAGTACATCTGTATGGCTTACACAGGAACACCTACACTTTGCTGTGATATATGTTACGCGTTACTTTTTGCATGATGTCAAAGACATGCTTGGCAACATTTCCATGTTACTGTAATTTCTTGCCTGAATTGTATTTTAAGAAGCAGATTTTCTTGTACAGTTACTTGGTATTGTATTTGTTGTAGATCTAAGTATGCAGTTCTGAATAATCGTCATGCCTATTTCTTGCTGGTTGACAATGGAACTTCTGGAAGATACGGGGCTGAGCTCATTCTCAGAAGGAAACTGGAGAAGTACATATCCATTCAGAAACTACATCCAGGTATGGTTTCTTTTCTTGGTGGAGTAATTGGAAACGTTGTAGGGTAGCAAGTGTGTACATAAATAGCATTGTAACTCTCTCCTCTTGTATAGAAAGTAAGCTAAAACCTTTCAGTTGAACTGAAGCTGACAACTGAATTTCAAATGCACATGCTGTGAAAAAGTGGAAAACCAAATACCACTGCATGTAGTAAGGTACTTTAACTTGTGTATCAGAAACCATACTTCATGACCATGAGACACACTTCCAAAGGGTTGATGTCAGTAACTTTATTGGTTGTGAAACACTACCAGATTGAAGTTGAAATAGTTTATTTATTTGGGAGCAGGTGTTGTAAACTTGTATGAAAGGTCTGTGGAAAAATCACAATATTTATTTTGACATGTTTCATTCAATTTTATATGAATAATTCATGTACAGTATACAGTATAAATGGTTGGCCAGTGGGTTAATCTTTTTAGAGGTTTTCTTAAGGTGTTAACATCAATTTGGAGTTGGACCCCATTCTTTGCAATTTGTAGTCAAGTACAACTAAATCCCTTTAGTCTGATAACCAATAATTTGTTAACCCTGATATCTGGCACTTGAGGAGAGCAGTTCCAAGCCGGGCTGTTTTGTCTTTTACCAAATGTAAACTTTATCACTGAAATTGGCAGCCCTCTAGGACATGTTCAAAAAGGCCTTCAGGAGTATCTCTACATCAACCATTGTGGTATCTTCTGATCCCTTGTCTCTTACTCCATTGACTTCTTCAGCTGTGAAGACTTTTGAAAACACAGAAGAGGACCCTGATGAACCGGAACCACCTGATGAATGAGATACCCAAACAGAATACTCCTTTGATTAGTTTTACAAGTATTGGAGCAGTAATAAGTAATTACCTGTAAGAACTTAGGTCAGTAAAGGTTATGTCTGATAATCTGAAATGGTTGATAAATTGGCTGTTGCCTAGTCCAGTGCAAGTAGGATTAACAAAGTTGTACTGTATCTGCAATCCCTTTTTGTTCCAGGTACTCACTGTAGTACTCCTGTGGTGTGTCTTGTGATAGAAGGTGGCACCAACACCATTAGAGCAGTGCTAGAGTATGTGACAGACACACCACCTGTCCCAGTAGTTGTTTGTGATGGATCAGGACGTGCAGCAGACCTTCTGGCCTTTACACACAAGTAAACATGACCTGTTTGGAACTATCTAGAATTGGTAACTTTGTGGTTTGGTGTTAGGATACATGCAGTGGGGCATATTTAATAGAAAATTAAGAGGATTTGCCTGTTTAATTGTGTAAAATACTATCTTTGTTAAATTAATTGTATACAGTGCATAAATAAATGTGTAAGAGTAATTAACACTATGCACATCTAGTGTGTGGCACTTTGCAGGCTTGAAGGTAGGTATGAGTGTTTCAGAGCAACCTGTTGCCTCCATCTTCTTCTATCAAGATGAGGCAGCAGGTCTGTCCAAATTGTTGGTGCCCATGTACCAAACACATGATGTCACACCCCAGAAGATTATAATCTTAATACCGATAGCCATGAGAACCCCAAGAGGAAGGTTCACCCATCCATCTGGCTGTTGCACAGCCATTAGAACTGGTTGGATTTAATTACAGTTTTGAATTTAATTTATGCTATAAATCAGTGGAAAGTTTTTAATTTATTGTATATTGGTCAAGTATAAACCCTACTTCACACCTAGTTTAATTCCATAGGTTTTCTCTGAGAAGGCTTCTACCCTCCTCCCCCCCCCAAAAAAAAAGTACTTGAAATATCTCATCAAGTCCTGCTGCCTTTATTAGAAACGCTACTTGGGGGATGAATATTTACTGAAATAAAAGGAAATCTAATTTTTTATGCTTTTGGTAAGAATAGCCTTTCAACAGTACATGTTTGTCCTCTCTAATGGGATTTGACTACTGGCATTCATTTATTTTTCTTGATGATGGAGAAACTTCATAGTAACAATATCGAAGCAAGATTGTTACAGGGATATGATAAATAAGTTGTTTAGACAAAGTAAAAGTAATTGGTATTAGTAGTACAGAAAGGTAGGTTTGTCATATCTCTGAGCATAGGAAAATATGAAGCTGGAATGTGTGTTCATGCGCATGTGGGCACGTGTGGTTGCTGACATTGGCCATGTTTTCACTGCTGATAACTGAGGCTGAAGCAGGCACTGGTTAATCATCTCTTATTGTGCGTGGATCTCAGATGGTTTCAATGCACTTGCAGAATGCGTTAAGTTAAAAAAAAAATGTACATTGGCAATACTTTTGCAAAGTGTGTTTCAAGGGGGCCAAAAAGTCACAAAGAATTCTGTAGAAGATATCCTATATTTACAGTGCGGTGTAGACAACACAGCATAGAATACTGGAAAATTTGTTCATTGTTGGACATAAGGGGATATAAAAACTTGTACTTTTTAAAAATTATGTCTGATTGACATTGAGCAAGAATGAAAACAGTCAAATTAAGAGATATTGGTGTTTTGAATATTCCCGGGGAATCATGGATTTCCTTATGTGGCCTTGAATACTACGTGATTTCCAGGCTTAATATTTGTACAGTTACTGTCTTCTGGGATGTGATACCATTTGGTCTGGTATAAATTTACCGCCTTGTATTTAGAGGAAGTTGGAGGTTGCAGGTTACTCTGAAGGAGTTTGTACCAGACAACATGGCATCATATCCCAAAAGAGAGTACACAGCACCATATCCCATTGGACAATATGTAATCTAAATATTCACAGCCATGAGAACATCATCTTTCATACACTGTTTTTCTATGCCAGTTGTCATAATGAAATCTGCCATAAGAGACTTCTTCATGCAGAACAGAGTTTAAGAATAACAGCATTAAAATTATACAGGATGCAGCCAAAAAAAATGACATTTTTTAGAATAAACCTAGCTCAAACAAAAGTAGTAGTTTTATCTGATGAAGCGCATTTCAGATCATTTTATGTACATTTTTTTCTTTGTAAAAATGATTTTCTAAGATGGCTTTCATCCCTCTGTGTACATTTGTACTTCTGAATGTAAACTTGTCAGTACACACTGTGTCATCTCCATCAGCACTGCTGCAGTTTCTTCTTTGATGTTCTACTCCAATTTATGTTAGTCCTAGGGCAATTGACATACACTTAGCTCTTGACGTAGCCCCAGTTGAAATCTTGCACATAATTGAACATCCCCATTGTACAAGATTACATTTGCTTCAGAGCAGTGAATTTCTTGCAGTGTAAACCATTATCCCTTCTTTCTGGAACCATGCAGTGTGGAGGCTAAGGAAATGTCATCCCAGCTCTGGTGCAAAGAAGCTGAGTAACTTGAATCTTTGGCAACATTTCTGTGAGATTGTCAGGTCTTAAATGTGTGTGAAGCTTTGTGTTGTATTGCAGGTATGCCTCTGAATCAGGTGAGCAGAGTGTTCTGGAAAGCATGAAGGATTACTTGATTAGCACCATCCAGCGTACATTTGAAGTCGGTGTGGAACAAGCTGAGTGTCTGTACTCTGAACTGCTACAGTGCACTCGCAAGAAGAACTTGGTAAGTAGTAGTAGTCATGGTGCAGGATTTGCTTTGAAGTAGTGTACAAAATCTGTAAAAGCAAGTGGAAATCTTGTAATGCCAGTGGAGGAAGTATAATGTATGCATTGTTGTTTCTCCTTGAAGACAGACAGAAAGATGTTGCAAAAGTGGTTGTTTGAAAGCTCTTTTGGCATAATGGAACTCTGAATGCCTTATTTTGTGTGAATATGATTGTCTGTGCCTTAAACCCTCCCCAAAATATGTACCGTCTGGATTTCGGTTTTGTGGGGTTTGAAGTCTCAGATTGGTAGGTTATTACTTCAGTCCAGAAGAGTGACCATAAATTCATGCTGGCTCAATCATTTTTAGAACAGTAAATGAATTTATGCACACTATGCGATTGCATGGTGTTGTGAAATAACATGAAATGTAGTCCCAAACAGAGTATTTAAATATGATGCTTTGTTTCAAGGAGGATGTGTTGAAGAAAGTTTCATAGAAAGTGTTCTCAAAGTGTGATGTCTTTCAGAACAACAGTTCACAGAATAGGGACAAGTTACATTCAACAGGATTAGTGTTAGACACAAAGAATACTTCAGTAAGATGTACTAACCAAATAAAAACATTGTTATATTATCTCTGAAGTATGGATTTCAAGAAGTCAGTCTGTGTTGCTACAAAACTGTAAAAAATTATGACCCTAAAAATGACATATGTATAAAGTATTGTGCCTCCACACTGTGAAGCAAGAAATCATTAGTGCAGGTGGTTTGAGCAGTCTGTTTTGTTTGTCTTTTCAACCCAGAGTGTACATTTTATTTAAAAAATGTGCAGTTTACATTAACTGTCTATGTAAATAGTTAATAATAACTGAAATATATAACTCTGGTGTGCAGTAAAGAATCGGATGTATTTAGACAAAAATACTGTACCTTTGATTGTACTGAGAACACAACTTGGATGAAGTGCTTTAAAGTTGTAAATAGTTAAGAAAATAGTTAGTGGACCACAGAAAATTCAGATCCTGTTTGTTAAGTGTCTTGACACAGTTTAAGTCAGAATGTGTTACACATTTAGTATTTGGATAATTAAAGGGCCAGTCATTGTTTGTGAAGCAGTAAATAGTAAATATGTGACATATTGATGCTGGCAGTACTTCCTGGAGCACAATGTAGAGTTTAAGAGACAATAGTCATCTTAGAGTGTTGTATTTCAATTCCAGATCACTGTATTTCGTATCACAGATCGACCAGAGGCTACATCTCAAGAACTTGATCAGACAATCCTTACAGCTCTGTTTAAGAGTCAGCACTTATCTCCATCTGAGCAACTGAGCCTTGCACTCACTTGGAATCGAGTTGATATTGCACGCTCTGAAATATTTGTTTATGGACAAGAATGGCCTCCAGGTATATCTTCCATGTGTGACATACTACTTCTAACTCCATATGTTGTGCTGAGTAACTGAAATACTTATTTCTTTGAAGGAGCTCTAGATGAGGCAATGATGCAAGCACTCGAACATGATCGTATTGATTTTGTTAAATTACTGCTGGAAAATGGAGTCCACATGAAGAAGTTCCTGTCTATACCTCGTCTGGAAGAGCTGTACAACACAGTAAGTCACAAAGTACAGATGTGTAACAGCCAGCCCACCCTGTACAGTGTAGTGAAATGTTATTACTCTTCATGCCCTGTTGACAGCAGCCAGGCCTATTGTTAATGCTTGTAGTCCTTCTGTTAGGTGCCAGATATGCATTGCAGCTCTTCTTTGTGAGTGAAAGCTTCTTGTGATGGGTTGGTGGTTTCAGATGTTATGAATCAGTCTGTCATTCCACAAGTAACAGTGCCAGATACGTGTGACTGAGTTTAATGCACCTTGGAAGGCTTTTTTGAGCCATTTTTATTTCTATTAAGGTTATTGTACCTAAGAGTCTATTATTAACCTAGTACATATGTTTTGAAACCTTTGATATATCTAATAATCATCAAAATATGGCACCTCTGTGGCCTATGTAGCATTATTACCATGTGTCAGTTTTGTCCACTTTAATTCATTTTGAGGCCCAGATTACTTAAGATCCAAATACATGTTTGGGCACCTTTTCCAGATGTTTTGGGCAAAAGTTGCAGATATCTGTAAAATACATATATTTTTTTTAATGAAACTTACCATTTTCAAGAAACTTGCTCTGTCACTGGCTGTTATAGATTTCAGTTACAATACATTGCACCAGCTCAGTTTTATGCATAAGTGAAACTCATCTTTCAGGTGTTGCCTGATGGTGCATTTGCCTCTTTCTGTTCCATTGTGCATATTCTAGAATGAATTGTAAGACATTTATGTCACTTCATTGAATTAAACCTTGTTAAGCCATTTGATAATAACACAAGCAGAAGGACCTATTCTCTATATTTGTGTTCTGTGTCAGTTGCACAGGGTTCAGTTGCAATAACTTTAAAGAAGAAGCACATGCAAATTAATCACAGTTTGCTTACACACTCAACCAAAGACTTGGCAGAGAGCATTGTCAGCCATGGTTGCAAGAGTATGGTGTCCATTTATTATTCTTGGCTATTTTTCTGTAGGATCCATGGTAAGAAGCAAGAAACAGAACAGTTTCACTTAAAATTTTTATCACATGAATGAGCCATGAAACAATATATTTACTTTGATTTGCTTTGTGAATTTAAAATTTTCATTAACATGACATTGCGCTATAACAGTGTGTAGTGGAATATATGTTTATGGTTAAGTACTGAACATTTTGTGAATGTCAGTATTCTGAAAATATAATGAAAGTGCACCTGAAAATCTGTGTTCCATAAGGACATTTCTTGCAGAGGGAGCTTATATGAGTGGGGAAGAGAGTCAGTAATTATGGTGCAATTGAAAGGCTTTTATTCTAATCAGTGTTTGATTGTGTGATTGCAGAAACAAGGACCTTCAAACACCTTGGGCTACATTCTGAGAGACGTTCGACCTCATATTCCCCGAGGTTATATGTACACACTGCATGACATTGGATTGGTCATCAACAAACTGATGGGTGGAGCTTACAGGTTACTATGATATCCGTAGTATTGGCAAGTTTTGTTTACAGTAAATGACAAGGGCATTATTTGTTAAATTAATAGCCAATCAGGTATGGAAAATACATGTTATCATTTAGTTCAGAATCTGTAAAAAAAAAAATCTGAAAATTAACTGTTTCCTGAATTAACTTTGCTTAAAAATTTGTGCTAAAGTTGCTGAAATTTGGGAATGTTACATTGTTGGGCATCAAGCTGGGTGGTATGTCCATAAGGGCTAGATTGGCCAGGTCCCACCTACATTCAGTCATTTGGTGTAAAACAATATTTTGATGAATTTCTCATGTGTTTGCTTGTAGTATGGCATATGAAGTTGTGTGATAGATTTATAATTTTTTAATGTTTGTATAGTATGAAAAGGTTTTTTACAAGCTGCAGAGGTGCTGCATAGTTTGCAAGAACTGCTGTATAGGCCCTAGCATTTAGTTCTGTTTTCCTTTCAACTTGCCACCACTTTGAATTGTTGCAGCTTTCACCATGTACTTAATTAAGTGTTGCATTATATAAAACCACTGGCATGCATTTGATCATTTTCTGTCCCTCTCCGTGCAGGATAATGAGTGTATAGGCTGAATTTTAGAGTAAACAAACATAGTGCATGATTGTAAGTGTTAAAATGGCTGGTCAGTGCCCACAGGGGTGTATGTACAGACAGAAACTTGTTAACTGTATGATATTTTAAATGAATCTACGTACATTATGATGCTGTATTTGCTTGTTAGTGTACCACTACCGAAAAAGTAGTAAATTATGGTGGCAGCAGGAGCCTTTATGCTTGTTAAACATATAACGGTTACTAAATGTGTATATAGTAACTTAATAGTTACTTTAAATATCCAGCAGGGTTACTTGAACAATCAGTGGGTTGAATAACCTTTCACAATTTTTTTATTTTAATACTGCATGTACCATGCATCATATGATGAATTAGTTTGTAGGACCCACTTTATATGCACTAAATGTATTCTTCATATGTTATCAATTCTCCAGCATGTTTCAGCACACCACACGTGCCATCATTAGGCTTATCATGATAAGTAACATGCAACAAAAGCGGCTTCGGTGGTCTAGGGGTAGCGTGCTGCCTTTAAGTACCCAAGTTCGTGGGTTCAAACCCAGCCGAAGCCGTGAGGATTTTTCAGGGTGAAAAAATCCTCAGCACGCCTTCCTTTGGAGGGGAAGTAAAGCTGTCGGTCCCATGTCACAGATTTGCAGGATGTAAAAGATCCCTAAATGTAATGTGTAAGTTGGCATTTAGGCACAATTACCGGCCAATATTCTCGCCCACAGTTCCACCTTTCGCTGCTAGGATCTCTCGTGTCGTATGGACGTGGAGGCACCTGGCAGCGGAAGTGGGAATGTCTAAACCACAGGGAGGGGGTTTCAGGGTCACACAATAAGCCTTATAGGCTGCAGTGCATCTGGAGCATATGCTCCAGGCCCTGATGAAGAAGAAGAACATGCAACAAATAATTTGATGGCTTTATGATAACAACTATAAGACTGCCTGATGATGGCACGTGTGGTGTGCCGAAACATGGAGAACTGATAATGTGTGAAGAATACATTTAGTCTCTGTAAAGTTGGTTTTACAAACTAACCTTACATGTGTTATTGTGTATATTACATATCTCCCTGATGATGACTGGTTGTGATTGAAACGTGTAGGAGTTAAAAACAAATAAGTGATAAATAGGACTGGTGTATGCTTTGATGGTTTATTACATACTGTTGCTTTCACATGCTTGTGGCATTGAATGGTTGACATGCCTTCCACTTGCAAATCTGTTTCATTTCCATGGAGTCGCATATTTTGGGCCCATTGTAAATCTTCATATGTCTTCCTTTCTCCCCTGCTTGTCTGAACATTTGATCTCACTGGTACTGAACTGATGTATCAGAATCAATTGAAATTGAAATTAAAATTGAAATCATTGGTGCAGAATTACACTTTTGAAGCAGTTTTATATAAAGTATTTGTTCTTGTGATTATCAAAGAATGTAAAAGAAATATGTGGATAATGTTGACATTCTGGTGCAATTAGTGACATAAGCAGAGCATTTTAGACACATATGCATTCATACTGAAGAACCTGTTAACACTGGTCTTCCTGTCCATCTATACTCATCTACCCATAGACAGTAGAGGAGTAGCCAAGCCTCCTCCATCCTAAGGGTGGACTGTATTTTCAACATGCTGGATAGGTGTTCAGCCAGAGACCAAAGTGGTACAGGCCCTTCATTTAGAATGTTTTTTGAACACAAAATTATGCCAAAGTTGTTATGAAGAAGAGCACTGTGTAACGTAAAACATGCACTTTTAAAATTCCATTATTAAAATCCAACTAATGCACATCACTTGTTGCGTCAACTCTAAATAAAATTAAAGTCACAATAAACACTCCAACATGTTTCGGTTCACACAGGA
>JGI20169J29049_11449092_pt1 | contig 10837 bp, 6 predicted proteins | sample TergutNc150P1_FD_29049 | JGI IMG/M metagenome (IMG submission 29049) | reverse complement strand
GGTCAAATATTCTTTTTTTTTTTTTTGGCAACATTTTTAAATTTGACAAAGGAAGTTAGCAAAGTAGCGTTTCGAGAACTCTGGGGAACTGCACGTGATGTTAAATGTAACTGGGAACAGAAATGAAGACTTAAAAATGAGGGCCGTTAATAAGCATTTTGACAACTCGTGCATTTTTATTGTGTAGCTGGGCCTTCCTTTTGAGCACCTAGACGCAGTAAAAGGAGCGGGTCAACCTAATTATTGAAAACTCTAAAGTGTGGGTAGTGTAATTGATCTCGTTGTCTAAAGGACCAAGGTGCCTGCCTAATATAAGGTATTTAGTGAATTTCCGCAGTTTTTATAGTCCTATACGAAGACAGTAACAAAATTAGGCCACTAATCCTTCCGTGAACGTACTTTCCCATTTATCAGTTGTTAATTATCCAACCTCTATCCAACCAATAAAATTAGGCAACTAATCCTTCCGTGAACGTACTTTCCCATTTATCAGTTGTTAATTATCCAACCTCTCAGCGCCATGTTTTCTGAGCTGCTAAAAAAGCGTAGAAAAAATTGTAAGGACGTGCGGAAATACAAGAAGAAGAAGAAAGAAGATGGCGCAATAAATTTCATTACGAGGATATTTATATACCTGTTACGTTATGTATGCTGAGACGTACCTGGCCTGTAACAAACTCATGCAGATATGATAAAGGCTTACAAAATGTTATATGGAAGACGTAAAGCAACTGCCTACTTGTTATTACGAGAATGTGATAAATTTGATTTTATTAAGGAAATTGATGTGACACTCTAGGCTAGATTAAACTGAGGCATGAGTTACTGACCCAAGGTTTAATGAAGTGCCAGAATATCGTGGTTTGTCGAGTAACTCGGAGTTATTTTAAAGACCCTGCACCATTCTATTAGATATTTCAAGTCATATTAAACGATTCTTCGTTTAAATTAAGCACTTAACACAAAGAGGCCACCTGTCATTTTCCACACTACGTTAGCTAGCCCGACAATTTTTTATGGTACGTGGAAACGCCCATGATGAACCTAACATCAGCTGCTTATAAAGGAACATGAGATTGACAACAGATTATTAGTGGAAATACTGACGAAGGCATCAAGTTGCTTAGATGAACAAGAAGGCCTAAACATCATTTACCAAAACTTTGGCCCCGAAAGAAGCAATTCGCCATGCAGGCATATTTTCTTGTCGGATCTTTGGACCTTTGAACCAGGAAGGAACTACGTTTCCTTCCGAACGTCTGGAATGGATAACCCACTGCCGTGGCGTCAAGTACCAGGGGAGCGGATTGCAAAACCTGCAGAGAGACAGACTTCCAAAATTAAAAAATTAAAAAAATTAAAAAAAAAACATTGAGTGTACTTGCGGAGACTTCAAAAAGGCAGGAGGACAATTTGTGATGAGGTTAGCTCAGTGTTATTGATAAAGATACAGTCTTATGTGTTATGACTCCCATGTTGATTGGCAGTTAGCTACTGGCCTGTCAGAGGAGTTTTCTGCCTCCGTTTTCAGGGTCGTGTTCTTACGCTACGCCGAAGTTGAAGACAGCAGGATTCTTCGAAACGGCCTTAATTAATTGCCAGTCAACATGGCCCCATGCCACGGAAGGATGCAAACTCCCAGAGAACAATTCTTTTTTCAATTATATAAAGCAGTTACCACAGAACAATAGGAATTATATTAATTTCGCTGTGCAAACATGTTGGCTGGTCCAAAAAGAGGCTCAGGTGCCAACTTGACTAATGAATTTGTTCTGCACCTCACACAGACCTAAGACGGATTGGTGCCAGAGTGCCCTAGATCTCCGTATTCGATTCGATGTGACTGGAATTGCTTCTTTCAACGTTGTGCTCTTGTAACAGGAGCAGGACACACAATGTATGGCGGTTTCCGGGTTAGGCGAATTGAATTTGTATGCTCCCAGCTGTGAAAGATTCGGGTTCTTGAAACGTCATCGTCATTCCTCCTTCCCCACTTTGTCTCTCCCCGTTTTCACCTAATTTTGGAAAAAGACGACTACTCGCAATGGAGGGGTTCTGCATTGCACTGCCTTGTTTTTATGCGCCTGAATGAAGATATTGCAATGCAGTAACGTGCTTGATCCATCGAAGTTCCACAAGCAATATTTCGGGCCTTAGCTTCTAACTCACATTAAAAACACGGCGTTTCTATTACAAAGACCGGTAGGCTTATGGAATTTAGGGACGTAATCTCTGTTCATTCTTTGAATCATTCGAAACCCCATCTGTCGACATGCCGAGCTTCTGCCTCTGCGGCAGGCAGTACATTACCACTGTGCAAATGTACGGGTTTCACAGCTGTGTTGATGGTCTTGCCGAATATACCTGAAGATGGAGACAACAAGCACAGTTATGTCACAGTTACCCGCTATCTGATTTCACGCTGTTATGGAGGTTGTGTCCGTAGTTATGTCTGGGATGGATGGATGGCTGGCTGGATGAATGTTTGAATGATCAAGGAGGCCAAAGTTTGCAGATTGTTACACATTTGTGAATAATTGGTTTCAAAGCTGTAATTTATTCAGAGTTTAATTTCGATGAAGCCAGTGTTTTTTAATGGAATAACTTATATTCCGATACGTAATTCGGTCTTGAAATAAAATGGTAATTAATTTTGGCACATTTTGATTAGACTGGCAGCTTAATTTTCCGATAAGTTTAGCAAACATTCCTGAAGAATAACTAATCAAGAAACCTTTATACGGAGCTAAATAATTAAAGACGCAGGGAAAACGAGGCGCCGAGCCTTTCTTCTCATATTTTATTAACCGTTCCAGGAACATGAACTACAATTTGCGAAGAACGTATTCACGTGATTTTAAAGCCGACGAACGTATTTCAGGAAAGTTTTGGACGAAACTGAGTACAGCCACTTCTGATTCGTGCACTGCTAAAACATTCCGTTGTGAACATATCTACAAATTTGAATATTCTGGATTTTATTTTATTACCTCTGTATGTGTCGACGAAGCGTCCAGTAGTTGAAAAAAACAATTGAAGAGTGATGACATTATACTTATTGCTCTGAAACTTTGCTGAATTTAGTCGCTGTGCGAGAGGAACGACCTTTCGACGAAGAGACAGAAGAAGAAGAAGAAGGAGGAGAAGGAGAAGAAGGGAAGGAGGAGGAGAAGAAGAAGACGAAGAAGAAGAAGGAAGAGGAGGAGAAAAAGAAGAAGAAGAAGAAGGAGAAGTAGTAGTAGTAGTAGTAGTAGTAGTAGTAGTAGTAGTAGTAGTAGTAGTAGTGGTAGTAGTAGTAGTAGTGGTGGTGGTGATGATAATTGTAGTGGTAGTGGTAGTAGTGTATAAGGGGTAGTAAGGCATACTGCATTTATTGCAAGAGGGAAACGAAAAATTTACTGCTCTGAAGATTGCCAGTATATGCCCGCTCGTCCTTTTTGTGAAGGTAGGCTGGGGATCGGGTAGAGCCTTTGTTAAGTGAAGAAGATAATGGGAAGTACGCTGTTTTATTGTGCAGCACAGGAAAGAAGGTGACAGATTGGGCTGAATTTTAAACGTAATACTTAGAGAAATGCATTTGTAAGAAATGTGATGAAACTGAGGTGTGTGTATTTGGGTTGAAATGTTTAAGATAATGTTGTTAGTGCTACTCAGAACCAAATAGTGCAGTGTAAAATGTGTGTACCTATTTAGGATTTGCTTTATAAACGAGGAAAAGCACGGTAGCAGGATCTTCCGGATGCACACTGACTTCTATCTGCAGTCCACAGTTCAAATGCACAAAACCTAACGCCAATGCCTACATGTACGGTGGCTTTGTTCTTGAGAACGACGTGCGTTGTATATAGATATGCATATTTGTGCCTTTGGTTGCGTAAGAAACGGTTTAGTTGGAGGACAATATTGAAGGTTTAAAGAAAATTGATGAAGTATGATTTTTAATTTATTTAGACTTTTGTTGCACGTCCATTTACAAAGTGTCACGTAACTCTTGTTGACCTTTATTCGTGCTCATTATGTTTGTTTCTTCAAGGTCCCGATGTTTTTGTAAATTACACGTATATAGAAGTTTTTCTACTACCGCTCAGGAAAAAAAAAATAACTATAGAAACCTGTCCGTTGATGGTGCGTGTGGAAATAGCTGCAGTTTATTATGAAAATGATAGAAAACTGGTACACATCGTGGCAAAATGCTGTTTCTTAAGGCAACAGCTGCTGGACTTATACTGGGCAGGTAACAGGCTCGAAATCGGCCGCATTTCCTTTATGTTGGCAAAGCTGATCACGATTTTTACCCGTCCCAGATGAATGTTCATGCAGTAATTTTGCCAGTTGCTTAACATTCATGATCAGACTCCAATCCAATTTGTCGCGAAATGGTCTGAAATATAATGACCATCCTGCCGGTATACACTTCGACACCATATATCCGGTCAAGTAGGTCTGCATGCGTGCGTTGTGTGATGATATTAAGCTGTACTAAATGGAGAGACAGAGGGCACAAGTGTCTCTTATTAGGAATCATATGGCGGCATTAGCAGCCATCTTCTCTGAGCCGTCGTTACGTGTTGTCTCCCGATGCTTGTTTTGTGCATTAATGCGGGTTGAAGTCTGTCAAGGGAGGAATACCTCAGTTTTCGAGACAAAAGCAAGCCCTCAGAACTAAAGAACTTCATCTAACTTACTTAATATGGCTTGGGACAAAGTAAAGTAATTTCAAAGTCTACTTCTGTTACAAGTATACATTTTACGTTATATATTGTGTGGAATTAACAGGGACATTTTGTTTGTCCTATGAAAATATTGAATGGTTTGATTGTGTCCTATGAAATAATAGTAACTTTCTTTTTGAATGAACAATTTTTTCTTGTCATCTAGAAGATTTCGCCTTACGACCGAAATTTAAGCTTAGGTAAATATTCGTTTTGATGAAATAAATTTTCTGTTTCAGGTAAGATCAAACTGAATGACATACCCAAACTCGGGGTACTGTGTAAAATCGCAGGTGACTGAAGAAGAGGGTAAGTGATGCAATATGATGACTAACGTACTGATGTCACGGTGTACTTCTTCTTTGCTATGCATGGTGTAAGACTGAGACAAGTGCATGAATCAAAACATTTATTCGTATGAATAAGTTGTCTGCAGTTAGGGTCATCTGTTTTAGAGACAGTACGTTTATCCGGAATATGTTACAACTTTTTATTTAGTAATGAATGTTTTTATGCTGAGGCACAGGGAAAGGCTGTCTGTCCCGTGTAACAGTCATAGCTATTATGTTGCTATGATACTCTTGAACCTGGTGGACGACAGGTACATTTCATGTTAGATTATTGTACAAACAGGTCGGTGCACCCAAAACTGAATCACTACTAATTGTTGTTATTATTTTGTTTCCGGTAATTTTATGAGTTTGTAATATTATCAAAGGGATGTGACGCGGTCATCAATGCTTTCAGCAATTGGGTCCCTACATGTCATGGGGACGATCTCCCTTGTTCTGTTTATTGAAATGCGTATCATTAGGCTGCACCACAAAGCAGCTCGTTGTCATAACGACAGTTGGTCGGTACTTTGCACTCCCCTGAGTTATTTTTACTTTGAAAATTGAAATGTTTCACCTCGTTAAATAGTAACAGCAGTATTTTAATTTTGATGCTCCGAAAACAGTGTCCGAAGCTCGAAAACACATAACATCCCACGGATAAGTAACACCCAGTTACAATTAACACGGAAATTTGAAATTAATTATACCAGCCAAATAGGTACATGATGTTAAATAACACGTTGTTTTTAAAAGATGGAAACATCGTTTTGAAATTTAAAAAATGTTTAAGATTATTTGGGGGAGATTTTAACGATTGGTAGAACGGACGTCCATTTTGTTTTGTAGCTCTTTAGTCACAATATCAAATTCCGGCTCTGAGACTCGCATTTTGACTGCGGTTTATTTTCAGCTTTCCTTTCTGCTTCTACTCTGGTGTAGTACATTTAAATGTGTCACGACCACATGAAATACTCTGTACACGGTAAAGTTGTCCTATAAATGCCTTGAAGGCATATACTAGGAGTGGAGGTATAGCACCACTTATTCTTAACCTCGGGCACTAGGTCGAGGTGAGTGGTAGGCCTCACGCCCGACCACTTAGCCCCGGCCGAAGAATTGTATTACCGATTAAATAAAAGGATGGTTTGGCCCCGAGTCGGTCTGGACCTTTTCCAGACGACATGAAACTCGTTCCCCTCCCCGGATTCGAAAATCGGATTTTCCATCCCGTAGCCGTGTGTCTATGCTGACTGAGCTATCCCGGCTTTCTTAGATGTCCTGTACTATTCGTAGTTCATTAACATTCTTCATTCGTGTTTTAACTTGGGCTGTCTAAATGATTTAAGCCTTCGACGAAGGAACACAGAAGGATCGGACACGTTCCATCCCCACGAATTGGTCCGCCGTCCAGGGCAATGCACGTCTGTGCTTGCTGTCTGCCGTCGGCTTGATTTAGACGCAGCGTCAGATGAAGGATCTCGTCTTTTACAGGGACTGCTCCAGCCTGGGCGAACAACTGATAGATGGAAAGTACTTCGACACAGTAGCCAACTTGAGGCCATTAATCGTATCCACGACGCCATGATCCGTAACAAAAGTATTAACTAACCATAGTGGAAGCTTTGTCTACCACATGCAGATTTCTCCCCTAAAAAGGAAGACAGTGCAGACATATGAATTTTAAAAACGATATTTCCATCTTTCGGAGTAACGTTTAATTGGATTTTATGTCTCTGTTTCGGTGGTTTGTTTCCTATCTTAATTTCATTTAAAGATCTTTTTCCTACCTCCCACATAACACAGCCCAGTTCCATTGTTAGGACAGACGGCTTAATGCAGCTTAGGGATGTAGTCGCTGTTTTTGTGCTTGAGAATTCCGTTGTGGCAGCACTAACTAATGTTTACAGTTGTTCCTATACAGAAAATCTATTAATAGAGACGTCTCCTAGGTGTAAGTAGTATGTTTTAAAAAATTACGTAACAGAGGGTTCATAATAGAAGGAATTTTAATAGGCCACATTAATGTTACGTTTTTACGCCGCCAATGACAACATTAATTATGTAACGAATTAAATAATTGTAAATTTTTAGAATCTGTTGTTAAGTCATGAAAACTGCTACGAGTTCAAACATGCCGTTCACTATGGGTGAATACGTTCATAGAAAACAGACGTTTGTTTTGAATATTCACGTTTTTCTGAACTCATCATTAGTGGCTGTTTATTGCATCACAGGAAATGCATGAAATACGTGGAAAAATGCAGGGTCTGTTAGTTGTGAATTGTGTGGTACAGTAGGTTACAGTAGCACTGTGCTGTAATTACGTAAACTGAAGAAATGAATGTATGTCAAAAGAAGTTCTCGTTTTTTTAGCACCGCAGCATTAAGCTTTAATTTATGCGAAAAAAGAACCAGGGTCAATTTTTGTATTCCAGTACTGTTCTTACATTTGAAATTTACACGCCTCTGACGATGAAGTAGTGAAGTTAAGTTCTGCTTTTGAGGGAGGGCAATGCGCAGAGGACAAGGGGGAATTATACGGTGTATGTAACTTGCAGTTGCACAGCTTTATAAACCGGAAGGTCACGGGTTCGATTTCCGATGTGGTCCTTGGGATATTTCGTTTAATTAATCTTTCCGGCCGCGCTGTGGCCATGGGGTAGATTCAGTCACTAAGAGAAATGAGTACCAGGGGTATCTCCTAGGGGTAAAGGCGTCCCGTGCATAGGGCTGACAACCTTACCATCTTCATGTGTCAAATATCTAGAAATTATGGCAGCTTCAACCTCCTGGAGCCCTGAGGGTCTGTCCAGGCCTGTAATGGGATAGCTTTACCGTTTTTATATAACATTTTGCAATAGTACAGGAAAACATGTGGCCCAGAAGAACTAAGTTTCTGAACATGCAAAGGGTGATATTACCGGAGCAGTTTACGGAAGAACTGTGAAGATAATGAAAAGTGCAGAGACTGAAATTTGGAACATTTGCAGAGTTAGGCGACTAGCATAAAAGCCAAAGAAATCGACAGAAATTTCATTTCAGTAACTCGAACTTCCAGGATGACTGATGAAACCTTGAATAGAACAGCCACATTTCTGTCTCAGTCCTTTCCAAGTAATCAGATTACTTTAAGTGCAATTCTTCCTCTTCTTATTCTGTTTCTTTCGCCCACTAGACCGTAAGAGCGGTTCTGATTTAGAACTGAGCCTAAAGAATATGACGTCCGATCGGTAACTGGCCTCTCCCGATTTATGTGTATGCTGGGTATGAAAATATATACATTTTATGCACATTAGTTTATACATAGTAGTTTATTTGTTGTAGCTAATGAAATAATAACAAGACAAAAAAACAAGTGGGCTGGTAAAAATCATGACAATATAAAACAACCATTAGAAAAGAAAACACTTTCCAGCAAAGGTGACAGGTGCACGACACAAGAAAAATGCAATAATAATGTCAGACTTTTGCTGCTACGTGGACATGAACTGTACTAAACTCCTGTGGCTACTGACGCGTGTTTGATTTGTTTAGTAACTCACACTTTTTTTTTATTTTGTGACACTACTTCGACTCCTTAAAACCATTTGTACCCCTCGGTCTTCGAAACTTTTATGAATAATTTGGAATGAGTTTTAAATTGTATGCAATAAGTATACATATGTGTTTATGTACTAAGGTGACATTCAGTCTTTCAGGGGTAATAATGTCCCTCAGGGGTAATAATGTCCCTCAGGGGTAATAATGTCCCTCAGGGGTAATAATGTCCCTGTGACAAACATTCATCTGATATGACATTTCTTCTCCCACATATCGGTTGACATACAATCATTCAATACTACAAGTATTTTAAATGTCATTACCAGCGCAGGAAGTTGCACTCCCGTTGGTATTACAAACATTTTACTCGTTAGTGTTTATACATTTTGCTTATGTCTTGAGTCATAATATCTGTAACAAGCCAATAAGCAGTTCTGCTGTTTTTAATTAAATCGACCCCAATCAAAAACATTTTGAAACCACGTATCAGATTTGATTTCACGTATAACTTTTTCTCTACTACGAGTCAAGTAACCATGCGCGTTTCAGACACAGACCAGTTGTTGTGATGCAGTTGTTGTGACCAAGATAATCGTAGTAATCATTATCATCATCGTCGTCATTATCACTGTCATCGCCAACTGTTTCATGGATTGGCTAGTGTGGCTTGTCTTCAAGGGATATCATCAGTCCTAAGTTTATTACGGTTGTGCGTTGCCTTCGTCTGCAAGTTTATACTATACAGGTATGCTCGTTGTATGGAAGAAAGCTGTCAGTATACATTTACGAGTATACTGGTGTCATGTCCGGTATTGTTTTGTTTTGTTAACAACGTAGTATAGTGATGTAATAGACAGTAATAAAAAAATGAATTGCTGCATGTTTCGGCTGATTTGAATTAATCATAAGACCAATCAGACATGTATGCGTGTGATGAATACAGCAATGTTTTACACTCTCTACAGTAAGAAGCATCATCATGTGATTCTCTACATATGTTTTATGTATCATAAATAATAATGTGTGATAAACAGTATATCTGTTTAAGACTGTTGTAAGGGATGTGTATAGAAGAAAACCAAATATTAGCAGGCACATCCCTGGAAACATGTACAGGAGGGTTGCTCAGGGGACAAATACGTGAAGTGAGGAAAAGTGAAAACACCTCAAATGTCTTTACATTATCTGTTTATTGAGCGTTCTGTATGAAGTACATAAAACGAATGTATGAGAAGACCACGTCTGTTCGTCTTCCCATGCGTTGGGGCTGAACCATTTGTCGGACTTCCATGAAATTCGGTATGGAGTTCTGTTCTTTCCAAAAGTTGTCCAAGAAGCATCAAGTTCAATGGCAGTGACACTTTTCCTGGGCGACTTAAATGAATTTTTACCCGCATATTTCGTGAATGATCTGGTTAAAACTCAATGCAGATCTCCACGCAATGCCATAGAACAATTACGAATTTCGTGAAAATCAGCACCGTAAAAGCCACATCTTACTTGGGGGTTTACATATAATGCTGTCTTTCTGGTCTGCATTTGGTTAAAAATTGATAAAAAACGACAAAAATGTATCGGTTAATATAGTTAGGTGAAAATAAGTACACGGAAAGCCACGCTTTATATCGTTGAACAAGTCAATGGACTGTTTGATCCTGGAGATGAAGCCCTTGGATAGTTCGAAACCTCGGGAACCATTCTTCCAGCGACACGCACGTCCGGTATCAGAAGACCCGAATCTTGAGTCTCCGTTGGTGTGCAGAAATTTAGTGAAAGGAGACGGTGGATTATATTTTAAGGAAAGTTGAAATATTTCATTATGAAGCAAAGAACTGTGGTGGATAATACCTGTCACGAAGTGACATTTAGAATTTCTGTTCTACTATGTAACACTTTCCTGTATTATATTAATATAATGTATACCGTGCAGTACGTTCATATTAATTGTCTTCTTCTAAACCAACATTTAATGCACCTACTGTATATACCACGTTACATTATGTTCTCGTACGCGTTTGGGCGGACGTCGGCGCCATCTTCAGGAGTCTCACATTTACAAGTAACTGTTCGATTTTCGGCCCGTCATCTGACTGTAAAAACTTGGTCAGACGTGGTGGTAAAACGCAGTCTTCTCACTGATGCCGAAGATCGAACAGTTTAACCCTTAAAAGCCCGAATTAATTCCCATCTGCTATTTGCTGGCATTATTAGGAGCTCACCATTTTCTCCACGTTAGCAGGATAAGGGTTA
>JGI20169J29049_11449097_pt1 | contig 10883 bp, 5 predicted proteins | sample TergutNc150P1_FD_29049 | JGI IMG/M metagenome (IMG submission 29049) | reverse complement strand
CTAATGAATGAACCCGAATGTATGTCCCGGATACACGTATTTCATTATTAACCGCGATTCACGTATCGAACTTATATTCTTTACAGATAGGCTTTATTTCGAGCGCAAATACACGAACATTTTCAGTTGGCCCAAATCATGTTCCGATGCTGTACTGATTACCGATGAGTTGCACGTCAAGCACTAAGACACTTATTTCATCACTTTTCGCAAGTCATGTCTCCAGTCCGTATTGAGTACAGATAGACTGTAAGCCTAGCGTAAACTAACGAATTTCTTCATTTGGCGCATATCATGTTTAGACCAATATTAAGAACAGTTAAGATGTATGTCGAATGCCAATACACGAATTAAATTATTTGGAATGAGTCATGTTAAGGCTTTATTCGTCATGCATGGACTGTATTGTCAAGCTCTTAAACACGATTTCCTTAGGGTGTAGTAGTCACGTTCGTAGCCCTTATTCAGTACTGTTAAGGTGCAAATAGTTTGTAATTATACGAATTTCATCACTTGTAAAATGTATCGTTTCCTATCAAATTTCTATACAGTTTTGTTGTAGAAAGACTGCCAAAGAAACAAATTTCATCACTTGTAGAGCGAAAAGTTTCGAGACCATTTTTAGCACAGATAATATTCACGAATTGCTACTGTTGCAATTCAAGTTTTAGTCACTTATTGAATACAGCTAGGCTGCATGTCGAGCGCATATATGTTTAGAGCCATTTAACAACACAGTAAAGCTTTATGTCGAGCGTCAGAAAGTATCTTATTAAGTTGGCTCAAGTCATAATTCACCACCATTTACTGCAAAGATAGACTGTAGTTTGGGCGCCAATATACGAATTTTTTCAGTTGGTGCATTTCATAATACAAAATCAAATGTAGCACAAATAATCTGTAGGTCGAATATCAATACTCATTTAACACGGATTGTCGCAAGTTGTTTTGAACACATTTCTAACAGATAACTTAATTGTTGCTGCCGATCCCTTGTCGTAAATGTGTGGCAAGAAACATTCATAAATGGCGAGGAAGAGGTAATTTCTGCAAAATTACAGCACTGACTTTTCGACAAATAGTTCCACCTTTCGCCGCTAGGATCTCTGGCGTCTTTGCAAACGTGGAGGCACCTGGCGTCGAACGTGGGAACCACTAAGAACTTGCCCAGGAGGCAGCTTACCAGATCGGCAACGGCCTTCTGTCTGGGCTATTGTTAATGCCTAACTGGCCTTAGAGCTATATACTAATGTTTGAACCTAAACGAAGGTCCCGTATACACTATTTCATTGCGTAGCGCCAATCATGTTTCGAGATCAAATTATGCACAGATAGGCTGTATTTCGAACGCAAATACACGAACATCTTCAATTGGCCCAACTCATGTTCCGAGGCTGTATTGATTACAGATGAGTTGCATGTCAAGCTCTAAGACACATTTCATCACTTTTCGCGATCATGTTTCCAGTCCATATTCAGAAGAGATAGACTGTAATCCGAGCGTAAACACGCGAATTTCTTTATTTTGCGCGAGTCATGTTTAGACTAATATTAAGAACACATAAAATGTATGTCGAATGCCAATACACGAATTACATGACTTGGAGTGAGACATGTTACAGGCTTTATTCGTAACTGTTGGACTTCCTAGAGGTGCGGTAAGTCATGTTTGTTATCAATCTTCAGCGCGGTTAAGGTGCAAGTTTGTCGTAATTAAACGAATTTCATCACTTGTAAAAGGTATTGTTTCGAGACAAATTTCTGTACAGTTTTGTTGTAGATAGATTGCCAATGAAACAAATTTCATTTTCTGCAAAGTTAGACTGTAGTTCGAGCGCAAATACACGAATTTGTTTAGTTAGTGCAATTAATATAATGAATTCAAATGTAGCACAGATATTCTGTAGGTGGAAACTCAATAGTCTTTTAACATGGGTTGTCGCAAATAATGTTTTCAATACATATTACTAAAAGATAACCTAAATGTCATCGTCGAACTATTGTGGTAGTTTTGTGGCAAGAAACATACCTACATGACGAGCGAAGCCGTCATTTCTGCAAAATTACAAGACAGACTTTTCGACAAATAGTTCCACCTTTTGCCGCTAGGATCTCTGGGGTCTTTGCAGACGTGGAGGCACCTTGCGACGAAAGTGGAAACCCCTAAGAACTTGCCCACTATGCAGCTTACAAGGTCCGTAAAGGTCTGTTGTCTGGGCATTGTACATGCGTAACTGGCCTTAGAGCTATATACTAATGAATGTACTTCCTAGAGACAAATAAATATCAAGCCGTCATTTCTGCAAAATTACAGGACAGACTTTTCGACAAATAGATCCACCTTTTGCCGCTAGGATCTCTGGGGTCTTTGCAGACGTGGAGGCACTTTGCGACGAAAGTGGAAACTCCTAAGACCTTGCCCACTATGCAGCTTACAAGGTCCGTAAAGGTCTGCTGTCTGGGCATTGTTCATGCCTAACTGGCTTTAGAGCTATATACTAATGAATGTACTTCCTAGAGACAAATAAATCTCATTTTCAGCTAGCCAAAATGCAGAAAATGAACACCAGCAAACACAAAAAGAAGTAAAAAAAGACGCTCTGAGTTTTTGAGTAGGCATTTTTATACTTGTCATTAAGAGGTAAGCAGTTATAATTGAAAAAGAAATCTTAAAATTCAAAAATATTGGACCAAAATGTGGAACCAGAAAATCGTAATTTAATCTGAGGCATACTTTTTAAATATAAACGACGATGTTTCCAATAAGCATGTTTGCTTTAACCACCATTGGAAATGTCGGAATTCGTATATATTTCAGATTGCAACACCAATACTGAATTACAAAAATCCTAAATTAATTCTTGTATACTTCATAGAGGCAAATGAAACGATGTGCAGAAAAAGCATATTCAGCTCGCCAGAATGTAGAATGAGAACTTCAGCAAACACACAAACAAGTACAGAACTATCGTTTCCGTATGCTGTCAGAATTCGAATAGACATATTTAGCCCGCTACCCTAACTTGCAGTAACTACGTGACAATCTTAAACCTAACTGTAACTTTGGTATGATCGTTTCAAACCTAACTGTTGGGTTAGGATCAATTACGTTCGGCAGGTAGCAGTAGCGGCGTGACAATTTTAAACTTATCTTTAACAATATTATTTTGAAACCTAACATTGACCTTGTCGTGGTCATTTTAAACGAAACTGTTGGGTTAGAATCAATTACGTTCTGTTTGGTTGACTTGGTATAAGTTGGTGTCTGAACACCGTGAGGTTGGTATTGTGAATAGTCAAAACATGTAAGTTTATGTTAGGTTGGGTTACGTTGTGTTTGGTTTGCAGATAAGTTGGTATCTAATACAGTAAGGCAGGAATTGCGAAATAAAGTAGTAACAGGTTAGACCGCTTATGTTAGGGTGTGCTAGATTGGATTACGTCATGTTAAACAGGGGTGATGTGGTTCGTTGTGCGTTTTGTAAAGTGGAAGTCAGACAGAGGGTAGGAGATGATGCATTTAAGGACCATCAGCGTTGGAGTCCATCTTGCGCATTTGTTAAGAAATTGTTTGTAGGAAACATTCCAGCTCCGACTAAAACATCTCAACAACAGCGCAGCAGTGGTAATAACGTGTGCGGGTCTTATATAGAGTACACATTAAAAACCTTGCGTCCAAAGCGTTTTAAGTATACATTTACTTTCATTTATTAATGTTCTCCTATGTATAATTATAACAGTACGTTAATATTTATTGTCTTTTACAGCTATAAAATTTAACCAGCACAATTGCATTCTGTGGGATGGTCCTATGTACCCGTATTATTCATCATATCACGCCCGAATGCAGTCTTTTACAAGTTGGCCTACCGCTTGTAAACAAAAACCTGAAAATTTAAGTTGTTCTGGTTTCTTTCATACAGGTGAGCTAAATTATATTTGAAAGAGTGTTTATTACAAATAACTATTATTTTTCTCCACAACCAACTAATGTAAATGGTTTTGTTACAGGTAACCCTGATTTTACTACGTGCCTTCATCGTGGAATCAACCTACAGGACTGGAAGGAAACGGACTGCTGTTTGGAAAACATGTAAATGGAGTCCTGAGTGCATTTTCATTATCTTAAAAGGAATACAGGTTGTAGATCACGCTAAAACTACGGGTGTTGTGTGTGAGTGCTTGGTTCGTAAAGTAATGTATCCCGTCAGTCTCTGAGTGTGTGTACATGTTCTAACCTGCTTACCCTCGGGGGTCCGCTTACACGGTCTACCAACAAAAATCCTCAGTGCGTGCATGTTTTAACCTGTCTGCTCTCGCTGTTTAACAACAAGTCTCGATGTGTTTAGTAGTGTCCAGTACAACGCATAATGGATTTTCTAGAATTCACCGATGTTTCATTTCTACCAAACTTAAGCTTTGGGAAGTTGTGTGAAAACTTGAATACTACTGTAGGACAAGGTATTTGGTATGATACATTTCAATTTCAAAATAAAAAGTGGTTATGGCTGGTGAATGATATTGTTACGACTATGAACAGTAATAATGTACTATGTGCTTCATTTGAACTATTTCCAAGTTATGTAGCTGGAATCCTCAACTCAGTACAAGAAGTCAATTTCTATGCTCTTTGTAGTAAAAGAAGATTACAATGTGCTAGCTACCTTGAAAAATGAATTGCTGGGAAAGAGTACACTTCTAAGTTATGTACAGATAACTATTTCGTGTTAACATCTGGAAAATAGTTATATCGTTTCAATCAAGATTTTTTGGTGGAAAGCTCCCGTCCGAACTAATATTTGCCCAAAATGTGTTAATAAATATTTATCGTCTCTGGCTTACGGTGTTGTATGCATCAATAAACGTTTAACGTATATCACAAAAGACACGTTAACATCGAGACGAGCGCGTAGTGCATATGTGTGCTTTAGATTTAAATACACCTAGGCGCTTAGCAAACTGTAAAGCGGACATCACTTTCTGTGACAAAGTCCTCCAATAAAAATTTCCTGCCGGAGTACTGTTTTGTACTAAACGTTCTCATAATCGGTCTAGAAACAATCAGTGCCATTGTAAATTATGTGTTAAAACAGGTCCTGCAAGTTTAAAATCGCTCTGTGTTAATAAGATATGGAGTTTACCAAGCAAGTACCATAACCAAAAACTGTAAGTGTGGAAAACCAGTTATGTGTACAGTAAACACCGCAGCAACTTCATATGTGTAAGTAAACAACCAAAAATAAATTTAAAGTGTACATATTTGTAAAATTGTCTTTATTTACCCTAATTACCAGGGATAGGTTCCTTAGAAAGAAATGCCTCAAATCTTACCGCTTTAGACACCTCTTTCGAATGACGTATTAAGTTAGAAGGTCTAACCATTTTGTAACATGGCGGTTAGTAACAAATTTAAATAGCTCGGAAGTCCACCATAATGTAACATGGTAGTTAGTAACAAATTAAATTTGGCGCGTTAGCCGCCATATTGTAAAAATTGCCGTCTTATTCAAATAGTAAATCTTTAAGTCAAGTTTAAATAACACGCGTGCCCGCCATATTTAAACATGGCCGTTTATTAGGTTTATAATTACCGCGCAAGTCGACATGTTAAAAAATTCAAAATGGTCGCCTTATTACAATACAGTTAAGTTTAGGTTAGCATTAATTAAAAATTATCGCGCTAGCCGCCATATTGCTAAAAATTCAAAATGGCTGTAGCGCCAAAATCCGAAATAATAACAAGTAAGGATTAAAATTACCCCCGTGTACGCCATATTGCCGTACATTCAAAATGGCGCCTTTGTTTACATCTAGTAACAATAACAAGTTAAAATTATGTTACGAAAAATATCAACCGCTCCGCCATCTTTTGTTTACATCCAGCAACCATAAGAAGACTTCAAAATAATAACAAATTTTGATACTTACCGTTGTAGCTACTATATTAGCTAAAATTCAAAATGGCGCTTTAAGTTCAAGTTAAGTTAAGCACAAAGATCTATAACCCCTCCGCCAACTTTTGTTTAGATAACATCGCCTGGGGGTGCTTACATCACGTGACAATAACGTTTCAAAAGAATAACAAGTTAAAGGTAGGTTATGCACAGCGTCACACTGTCTACCCCATTTTTTACATCACATCGCTTAGGGCTGTTTACATCACGTGACAATAACAACGTTTCAAAATAATAAGTCAAAGTTAGGTTAATAGGGACGGTAATTCACAACTTCGCCATCTTTGTTGACATCACATGATCGCCTAAAGGCCTAAAAAGGTTGGGGAAAATAAGGTTTGTAAATGGTAAGTTAAAGTTAGGTTAAGCACGGCGTCACACTATCTACCTCATTCTTTACATAACATTGCCTAGGGCTGTTTACATCACGTTACAACGTTTCAAAATAATAAGAAGTCAAAGGAACCTAACTAATAAAGTAATAGGGAAGGTCATTCACCCCTCCGCCATTTTTGTTTACATAACATCGCATAGGACTTTTTACATCACGTGACAATATCGTTTCAAAATAATAAAAAGTTAGGTTTTGAGGGAGGTCATTCACCTCTCCGCCATCATTGTGGACATAACGTGATAGTTTAAAGTCCTAAAGAAGGGTGGGGAGAGTTAGGTTTGTAAATAATAACAATTTAACTTTGGTTTATCCCAGACGCCATACAGTCTAGAAGCAATGTTTGTCGCCTAATGGCAAGGGGAGAGAGGGGAAGGTTAGGTTTGTTTACGTGTGACGTCACTAGAGGGAGCTCAAGGTTAGGTTACAGAGGTCATTGCCCCGTCTCAAGTGCACGGCTTACTACTAACATCAGCAAACACACAAAATGAAAAAAACAAAGACGTTTCATTATGCTCTGAGTTTTCCAGTAGGCATGTTTATACCTGTCATTAAGAGATACGCAGTTATGATTGAAAAAGAAGTCTTAATATGCAAAAATATAGGACGAGAATGTGGAACCAGAAAATCAGAATTTACTCCGAACAATACTTTTTAAATATAAACGACAATGTTTCCAATAAGCTTGTTTGCTTTAACGACCCTTGGAAATTTCGGCCGTCGTATGTAATTCAGATTGCAACACCAATAGTGACTTACAAAAATCCTACGTTAATTCTTGTATAATTCCTAGAGGCAAATGGAACGATGTGCTGAAATAGCATATTCAGATCGCTAGAATGTAGAATAAGAACATCAGCAAACACATAAACAAGTACAGAACTGTCGTTTTCATATGCTCTCAGAATTCGAATAGGCATATCTATGCTTGTCAAGCATGTATAAGTGAAAAAGAAATCTTAATCGGCAAAAACGCAGTACCAGTATATGGAAAGTATGAATTACAGTTCAGCCAGACCGCGCATTTAAATATAAAGGACGATTGCTCCAGTAAGGGAGAATGTACTGTTAACCCGAATAAAAAAAAATATATATATATCAGATCGCAACACGAATAAGTAGTTCGGAAAATCCGAAATTTTTACCGGTTACCCCCACGCCACTAAGCATGAATTTGAAACGTAGCATATTACGATTATTTGTCTTAAACATGTCAAATCAGGATATTGACATCAGATGTTAGTAATTCTATCCAAAGTACTGATTTTCATGCTACCCACAATTGTAAAACGAGATTTCATTCCCCCTTCCCAGAACAAACTGTACAGATTGTATAGTCTCTTGATACTTTGAATGTTAACCTGATAATGGCCAATGTATAGGCCGAAACACGTAGTTGATATTGTAGGTACTCCATGTACCACTTTTGTTAATACAGTTGTATTCTGACTAATTAATATAATAAATGATTTAGGGATTGCATGCTGTCATTTGGTACAGAATACTTTGTTATTCCATTTCCTATCAAAGAAAATAAAGATCATAATTGAACTTTAGGTTGAAGAATTCCAGGAGACTGTGATGTGAATTGCATATATATTATACACGTGGGAAGATGAGACAGGATTTTGGTTGTGAAACAAAGGAAGGATACTCCTTGGAAGCCGTAGGAAAAGGTGTACAGACTATTGAATGGACTTGAAAGAAATGGTGGGAGGTCAGGGACTGACTACAGGCGCCAATGGATGCAGGACATAAGTTTTATTAGACTTATTAGATTAGACTTTTTAAGGATTTTTCGAATAGGCATATTTCTCCTTGTCATTAGAGGGTATGCACTAAAAATTGAAAAAGATATGTTAAACTGCAAAACTGAGAATCAGAGTTCGCTATGAACCGTACATTTAAAAAATGAAGGCAGTTGTTTCCAATAAGCAAGTTTTGATTAACCACGCTGGGAAAATGCGGGCTTTATATATACATTTCATATCGCAACAAAAATACCAACTTCCAAACATCCGAAATTATTTAGTGCATACTTCCTAGAGACAAATAAAGCGATGTGAAAATTCGCATTTTCAGCTCGCCAAAATGCAGAAACTGAACATCAGCAAAGACAAACAGAATTATAGAACTGACGTTTCCTTAAGCTTTGAGTTTTCGAGCAGGCATGCTTAATACTTGTCATTAGGGTCTAAGCACATATAAGTGAAAAAGAAATCTTAAGCTACAAGAATACAGGACCAGAAATGGAACCTGAGAATCAGAAATCATTCTGAACCGTACTTTTAAATAAAACGATGATTGCACTAATCACACTGGGAAATTTTGAGCTTTCTATGTATTTCAGATCGCAACACAAATACTTATTTACAAGCTGCCGAAATTGTTAGTATATACTTTCTACCGACAAATGGTGATGTGCAGAAATCACATTTTCAGCTCGCCAAAATGCAGAAAATTAACATTAGCAAATACATAAGAAACAAGTATAGAAGTGATATTTAACCTCGAGTTTTCGAATAGGCATGTTTACAAGTGTCATTATGTGATAAGCATGTGTAAGTGAACAGGAAATGTTAAACTGCAAAAACACAGGACCAGAATATGGAAATTAAGAATCAGAATTCATTCTTAACCGTACCTACATTTAAATATAAAGGCAGATGTTTCAAATAAACATGAATGCACTTGAGAAACTAGTATAGAACTCACATTTCCATTAACTTTAAGGTTTTCAAATAGGTAGGTTTATAATTGTCATTAGGGAGGAAAGCACTTATAAGTGTTAAAGAAATCTTAAACTGCAAAAGCATGGGACCGGAATGAGGAAACTGAGGATCAGAATTCACTATAAACCGCACATTTAAATATAAAACCGATGTTTCAAATAAGCATGATTGCTTTAACCTACCTTGGAACGCGCGGGCTTTGTATATATTTCAGATCGCAGCACTGATACTAACTTCCAAACATCAGAAATTAATTCATTTATACTTCCTAGATGCAAATAGAGCGATATGCAGAAATCGCTTTTTCCGTTCACCAAAATGAAGAAAATGAACATCAGTAAACGCATAAGGAATAAGCACAGTAGTGCCGTTTCCTTAAACCCTGAGTTTTCAAATAGACATGTATATACTTGTCATTAACGGATAAACAAGTATAAGTGAAAAAGGAATGTTAAATTGCAAAACAACAGGACCAGAATATTGACCCTGTGATTCAGAATTCAATCTGAATCGTACAGTATAATATAAAGACCGATGTCTCTAATTAGCATGTTTGCACTAATCACCAAGGGAGATACGATCTTTATATTAAAAATCGCAACACTAATTCTAACCTACAAACACCCGAATTTTTTAAGTTTATATTACCTATAGACAAATGGAGCGATGTGCAGAAATCGCATTTTCAACACGACAAAATTTAGAAAATGAACGTCAGCATTCAATTATAAAAACAGTACAGAACTGACATTTCCATGAATTTACAGGTTCGAAATATAAATATTTATAGGTTTCAGTGGGGGTAAGCAACTATAAATGAAAAAGAAATCTTAAACAGCAAATATGTAAACTGAGAATCAGAATTTATTCTGAATCATACTTTTAAAAACCAAGGCCGATGATTCCAGTTATAAGCAGTTATAATTGAAAAAATAATTTTAAAATGCAAAAATATAGGACCAGAATGTTGAACCAGATAATCGTTATTTACTATGAACCATACTTTTTAAATATAAACGACGATGTTTCCAATAAACTTGTTTGCTTTAACCACCCTTGGAAATGTCGGATTTCGTATGTATTTCAGATTGCAACACCAATACTGACTTACAAAAATCCAAAATTAATAATTGTATACTTCCTAGAGGCAAATGGAACGATGTGCAGAAATGGCATATATAGCTTGCCAGAATGTAGAATGAGAACTTCAGCAAACATATAAACAAGTACAGAACTGTCGTTTTCGTCTGCTGTCAGGATTCGAATAGATATATTTAGCACGCTACCCTAACTTGCAGTAACTGCGTGACAATCTTAAACCTAACTGTTACTTTGATAAGATCGTTTCAAATCTAACTGTGTTGGGTTAGGATCAATTACTTTCGGCAGGTAGCAGTAGCGGCGTGACAATTTTAAACCTATCTTTAACATTATTATTTTGAAACCTGACATTGATGTAGTCATGGTCATTTTAAACGAAACTGTTGGGTTAGAATCAATTACGTTCTGTTTCGATGACTTGTTATGGGTTAGTGTCTGAACACCGTGAGGGAAGTAATGCGAATAAAGTTAAAACATGTAAGTTTATGTTAGGTTGGGTTTCGTTGTGTTTGGTTTGCGGATAAGTTGGTGTCTAATACAGTAAGGCAGGAATTGCGAAACAAAGTAGAAACAGGCTAGATCACTTATGTTAGTGTGCTAGATTGGATTACGTCATGTTAGACAGGGGTGATGTGGTTTGTTGTGCGTTCTGTGAAGTGGAAGTCAGACAGTGGGTAGGAGATGATGCATTTAAGGACCATCAGC
>JGI20169J29049_11449102_pt1 | contig 10898 bp, 6 predicted proteins | sample TergutNc150P1_FD_29049 | JGI IMG/M metagenome (IMG submission 29049) | reverse complement strand
TGTTGTTGTTGTTGTTGTTGTTGTTGTTGTTGTTGTTGTTGTCGTCGTCGTCGTCGTCGTCGTCGTCGTCGTCATCATCGTCGACGCTGCCGTCATCGTAGTTCAGTTGCTTTTCTTATGGGAAGGAAATTAACTTGCAATTGTCCCCATTCACAGAATAATGAAATTGATGCTTTTTCCATGTTTTCTTTCCCAGAAGGAACAATTTTTAAATTTCCTTATCTGTTATTGTTATTGCTGTCTTAAGTTACACAGTATAACAGGCAGAAGATGGGTGCTTTTAAATGATGTATGTACTTGTAGATATATTCTTTTATTAAGTCCACATGTATTTTACTTTAGATGTTCTGTATTTACTAATTGTATATATACTTAATGACTGAAAAATTTTGCAAAGATGAAACATGGTCTTTGTTTTGTGTGTCAGTAAATTTTGTAATACCATCAACACAAATATAAATATCTTTAATTGTGTTTTGTATTTCATGCTTTTTTCCCTTCTCCTGGTCTCCCTTTCTCCAGTTGTGCCATAAATTTGAAGTTAATAGATGAGACATTGTGTATAGAAGAAAATACTGCACAATTTTAATAATTGTTTTAATTGACAGGTTCACCCAGAAAACTCTGATTGGACATGTTTTGAACAGTCAGCAAGTCTTGATATCAGGTCTTTCTTTGGATTTGAAAATTCCATGGAAAAATTGGCCATGAAACAGTATTCACAAAATATTGCCAAGGTAATATTAAAAAAATTATATTTTATTTAGTGTTGACACTTACAGATTGAATTACATCACAACATAACATTGGCTATGTTAATCTTTGTAATTTCATCTATTTTGTGCTAGGTCTTGATTAGAGTGTGAGGAAACTTGACAGTCACTGTTGTGGCCCTTTGCAAACTGGTATGTTTCTGTGGGATGTAACTTTCTGACAGAGGTGACTGCAAAGAACACTGGCCAGTGGAGTGAGATAATGTGTAGGCTGTTAGGAATTTATTGACAGAGGAACCTGCTGCCATTGTTTTTATGTTTCTGTAAAATTTCTGTAAATTTCTACCAGATTACTTGGTTTCATATACCAGAAGACAATATTCTTTAAACTGCACGGTTGTTATACTTTTAAACATGTCATTTTCAGGGTAAGGAAATCATTGAACACTTTATAAATGAGTTGAAGAAAGAAGGAGTGACATATCTACCTCCATGGTCTGAGCCTCATAAGGCAATTCAAGATGATGATGATAATGATGATGATTTGAGGTATTGTATTATATTACTAGAATAAGCTGCATAACTATCTGTATTTGTGTTGTGCTCTGTACAACCAGTTTCCATCCCATTCATTTTCACTAGTGAGCATAGAAACCATTGGCAGGAAAGTGCAAAGTATCACAGCAAATAAAATTAAGCACTGTCTGCTTAACCCTTGGACCAACAGTTTTCACCTAGTCACTGTTTAACTGGACAGTTTAGAAACAAGTGTCAAAAAGTAGATACAATACAAAAAATTAAAATTTGAGTATGTAATGTGCAATAGCTGAAATTAATATGGCCCCTTGAATTTTTATGTAGATTGATGGTCACAGAAATATGAACCTTATGCCAACAGAATATATAGTTGCAATTTGTGTACATTTATTTGAAGAAAATGTGGAATGGGCACCTTAGTCATGTTTAAATTTGAGAGCTTATCTCTCTATGTTAATTTTTTCCTATTACCCTGTTGAGTGTGTTAAAATTAGTTTTCTTTCTTTTCAGAGCACAGGGTAATATAAGCCAGAGTTCGGGAGAATTTGCATTGGGAGCATCTGCTTCTGACTACAGTGTTTCTGCTGCTGCCAGCAAAACAACACCACATTTCTCATCAGGTTAGTTTCCATATTGGTTCTCTCACCAAGGATTTGTATTAACATTTGCCACAATTTTATTTCCATTTAATTATTGCTGAGCGACACTGTAAAACAATGATTTTTCACTTTGTGTGAAGTAGGTGAGTACTCTGTACTTTAATGTGCAGATTTTGAGAATCTTAACTGTTCTGTCCTTCACCATTTTTTTAGAATTCAAGATTTATGATTTCTTTAATAAATGTTACAGTGTGTTAATATAATGCCGAATGTTGTTTGTCCATTACTGGTCTAGTGGTTGTCATGGCATGCACTGAACAGTTGAGAGACTTACATGTACATGTTAATACCTGGCCATCTGTTTTGTTGCTTGTTGAATGTTTAATTTTTTATTCTGTTTGTTGGACATGATGGTTGATACAAACTTTTTAAACCAAGATTGATGTTTAGTACATTAAAATTTTCTTGAATCACATGCCTTTATTTGAAAAAGGAAAAGAAGACTGTTCATTTTGATGTGCAGTGTAATACAGTGCAGAGCATCATATTATTACATCAAGGCCACTTTAAATAAAATCTACAAATCCTGTGTGGGTCACAAACTATTTGATTTTTTAAAGGAAAATTTATTTTATACTATGAAATTAAAGGACTAAATTTGCTATTAACTAATTATTAATAAAAATTAATATGCAATTAATTATGGTTAAATTTTTAGAACTTAACATTATTTTTTAACAATGGAAGAACATCATGCAGCCTTTCACTGTCACTGATATTTTTTATGAAACAAAAAATTCTATTCTATAAAATTATAACTGTTATACACTTGCGCTAATTTTATTATTAGAACATACATGAAACTGAAAGAGCATGGAGGATGGTGGAGTGTATTATTTCATATTTTCTCACATCTCTCAGTCTGTTGCTTCAAACATATGATGTCTTCCCATTCAGTATGCACAAATCCTGTTACAAATAATTGTTTACAAAATTTACTTACATGTGTTAAGTTCACCGAATCAGTATAAAAGCTATCCTTTGTTCTGATAGAGGAGCATAATTTAAGTGTTTTTGTAAAATCTTGCAGGCTATGGACGTAACTTCACTGGAACTTATGTGGCTTGCATGGTCTGTCTTAATAAGAAATGGAAGATTGTATTTTTCATCTTGTATATTCCGTTGTGTTTTGTAGTATTGAAAATGATTATGTAACAGCCAATGACACAGCTGTTTGTTAATATAACTGATAGATCTTGAGATACTATGGCAACATGTTTGGGCCCAAATTTAGGTTATATTCAGTCCAATATTTTACATAAATTAAATTACAATTGCATGCTTAATTATATGTTGATAGTTTGAAGTCGCAATCCATTCGTAATATGTGGCACATGTTGCTTATTAATATTACAGTTTCAAAATTGTTAAAATCATTAGAGTATGTGACAGTGCAATAATATGAAGAGCATTTCAATATTGAGAATTCCTTATTTATTGCAGTTTCTTTCCAGAAGCATTTGCTTATTTGTTACCTGATGACATATGATAAAGCAACTGATATGTGGTATGTATTAATTGATCGTGTTAAAAGGTAAAAGGTAAAGCAATCCAATTACAGGCCTGTACAGGCCCTGAGGGTTCCAGGAGGTTGAGGCTCCCAAATTTCAAGACATTCAGCACATGAAGATGGTAAGGTTGTCAGCCCTATGCACTGGCCGCCTTTACCCCCCAGGAAATATTCCTGGTACTCATTTCTGTTAGAGGCTGATTCAACCCCAGGGCCATAGTGCGGCTGGAAGGATTATGTCAATGAAGAATTCCAATGACACCATCGGGAATCGAACCTGCGACCTTCCGACTTGTAGCGCAGTGCCTCAACCAACTGTGCTACTGCGTGCCCCAATTGATCATGTACAACATGAAATTCTTATTCCGGTCTAACAGTCTATCCATGCAAGTGCCACTACTCAGATCAACAACATATATTTAAAAATGTACAATTATAAATTAAATAAATTATAATATAACACATTTTCTCATATACCTACTAGATTAATGGAACAAGAATTTCATACTGTACATGATCCATTACTACAACACGTTGATGTCTTTATCATATGCTACCAGAAACAAACAGGCAAATGCTTCTGGGAAGACACTGCAATACAAGGGTGGTCTGAAAATTTCTCGGTCTAACAATGAAAAAACGAATTTATAATTTCAAAATTATTTTTATTTGTTAACATAATCTCCCTTAAGGCTAATACGTTTATTCCAGCACCATTACCCCTCTACAGCTGCAATCGCTTCTTGATTCAAAGAAAAACACTGACCAGCGAGGAAGAGTTTGAGTTTTGGGAAGAGATAAAAGTCAGAGGGAGCCAAATGTGGGGAATAGGGTGGATGTTCCAACAATTCATAATGCAGATCCCTTAATTTTCCCATTGCCAAAAAACTTTTGTCGGCGGGTGCATTGTCCTGATGAAAGATGATTTTTTTTCTTTTGTAAACCAGGTCTTGTCTTAGGAATTTTTTTGTCTAGTCTGGTTAAAAGACTGGAATAATATTCTGCGGTTATTGTTTTACCCTTTTCAAGATAATCAATAAACAAAATGCCTTCAGCATCCTAAAACACCGATGCCATGACCTTTCCTGCTGATGGAACCGACCTTCTTAGGTGCTGAATAACCAGCTTCTGTCCACTGTTTTGACTGCTCTTTCGATTCTGGTGTGTAATGGTGAATCTAGGTTTCATCCATAGTAATAAACCGACGCACGAAATCAGTTTTATTTTTGTTAAAATGCTCCAAGCACTGTTCAGAGATTTTCTTGCGATTGCGTTTTTGATCTGTTGTGAGCTGGCGCGGCACCCGTCTTGCGCATAGCTTTTTCATATCCAATTCTTCATGCAAAATGTATCCTACACGTTCTTTTGAAATGCCTGTAGTCTCAGCAATTTCACGCACTTTTATCCGCCGGTGATCCAATACCATATCGTGCACTTATTCAATGATTTCTGATGTTGTTGCACTTTTTGGACGTCCTTCATGTGGATCATCTTCAAGGCTTGTACAGCCACGTTTAAACTTGGCAGCCCATTTCTTAATTGTTGAGAACGAAGGAGAAGAGTCCCCATAAACTTTTATGAACTTTGAATGAATTCCATTTGGCATTAAGCCTTATTTTATAAAGAATTTTATAACTGCATGATACTCAATTTTATCCGTTTTAAGGGATACAGACAACACTCCTACTTCAGACAGTTGTATAAAACAAACTACATGATTGAGTGACTTGCAATTTCACATGGATGCTTATGACAGATGTACCAACTTAGGGGGAAAAAATCTTGCCGATAGTGTTGCCATCTATGTTCGAGGCCGAGAACTTTTCAGACCATCCATTAAATAAGGCGTTCTCAATATTGGAACTCTTTTTAATATTGTGGAACTTTTACATATTTCAATGATTTTAACAATTTTAAAGCTGTAATATTAATAAGCAACATGTATTATATGTTATGTATGGATTGAGATCTTAGACTTATAATTGAGCGTGCGATTGTAATTTATTTTATGTAAAATATTGGCCTGTAGATGACCTAGATGTGGGTCCAAACATGTTGCCATAGTATTTAAAAGATAGTCAGTAATATTAGTAATCGGTTGTGTTGATGGCAGTGACATACACTTTTGTAAAATTGTGTGATGGTTGTCACAAATATTTTGCAGTCCTGTTTTATATTGTAGTCATTCTTATCAAAAGTACATTTAAAAAGAAATGCAAGACTGGAAATGAATGTATAATGTAACATTGAGGTCCATTGAGATTTTTACATCCTGACTTTTCCACTTAGCTTGTACTGTCTTGATTCTAATCATTCTGCATACTTGCTTCAAAAAAGAATATTGTTTTAACTGATCCATGTTTTCATAACACATTTACTTCTCTACAGTGTATTAACATTCAGAGATTGGAGACAATGCATTGAAATGAGAGACTGGTTGCTTCTTCATGGTCTGGCTAAGCAGAGGGTGCCATGACAACCTCCAACACATACACTTGCTGCCTTTTGTACACTGTGAATTCCATTCGGCATTGTATACTTAACCATTCTACATGGAATGCATCCAGTACACTCTTAAGTTCCTGTACATGTTACACAAGCAATCAAGCTTCATCCACCTAAAAAATAATTTGAAGTGTATTCAAAACTATTGGATGTACTCCCTGATGATTAACATATAAGGTTTGAAGCATGTAGGAGTTTCATTGTTTTAATACAATTATGGATGTGTAAATGAGACATTGGAGACAATTTGGTAGTTGATTACTGTAGATTACTGATTGTAGTGCACGAAATGCATAATATAAAGGCAACTTCTGTGTCTGACGAATGGAATGGAAAAACAGTAGAGCTGCATAACATGGCTGTGTGCATTGGTTTACATTACTGGAGAGCATGTCAGCATATTTGTTTGTTTTTGTTCATAAGTAACTGTTTTTTTAACTGCAGATTATGAAAAACCTTTTAAACTGATAATGCATTTTCATTTTTTTTGTTATTTTTAAAATGTTTTATGAGTCAGAAAACAATGGAAAGGGAAGTAATAACAGTTTTCAGTTTTTGTCTATTTCATGTCTTCCCTTTTTCTTTCATATTTAAAATACCAAATACTTGTCTCGGGTATGGTTGAAGTAAGCAAGAAACTTTTGCTGTATCAAGGTATGTCCTTCTCTTATCACATATGTAGTGGGATCGTCATTTAAGGCCCTCAGTTTAACAATTCATTATATTTAACATTCAATTTTAAGGATTTCAAATGAATAATCTAAGTGATAAGTAACATCTCTAAGGTTTTTCAACTTGGTATTAACATTTACTGCTCCCTAAAAGAACCTTAATTGAGCTGTCTCTATATATTGACATTTCTGCAGACTGTTGAAGGCTGATTCATTGTCTGTTGAATGTTGTTGTTAACTGGATAGCACTTCTTCCTCATATTTGGAATTTTCTTGGCTTAAATCGCAGCCTCTGAACGAGCTATATTGGCAGAAATTTTTCGTAATTTCTTCCAGAGAAACGCCAGGGTAGTACCTAAATTAGGTACCTCTGTTTGTATGTGCAGTTGGATTGGATTTTATTTATTAAAACCACTTACAGTGCCAGGATAGCATAGTCGATGTACTGACTGAGCTACAGGCTTACTCCATTTATGTGTGGATTTGGATTGGATTTAATTTTTTAAAGAGTATGTACAGTGCCAGGGTAGCATAGTCAGTATAGCGACTGAGCTAGAGGCTGTATGACTGAGGAACTGTTTTTTCCTGGAAGGAGCAAGAGATATTTCTCTTCTCCAGAAAATTTTCCAACCTCTCACCCTCGTATAAGTGGGTACTAGGGGCTGTTCCCATGGATGTAAAGTGATCAGGGCATGAAGCTGACCGCTTACATCCCTCTGTTGCCTAGCTTAATAGTGTGTGTGGAGCTCTACCTCCACTCCCTGTATGCTTTTATAACGTACATATGGATAACTTTCCCTTTCAGTTCTAGACTGCTTACATTCTATTGGATATGAATAATATTTTTATTATAATTTTTTTTTTCTGTAATATATAAAGAGCATTAAAAATTTGTCAGTGAATAGATACAGATAAGTCTTTTAATATACAACTGTGAGGAGTAAATTGTGATTATTGAGCATAAATTATGTTTCCAGAATCTCAGTTCCAGTTAGACACTGACTACATTCAGCGCTATTTGGGAGAGTTGAGCCTCTTGCAGGAATCAAGATTAGTTCAGCTTCGAAAATGGGTGGCAGATCTTCAGAAGGGCAAGGTAAATCGATTTCCATTATTGGTGACTTCACACTTTATCTTTTTGCTGCCTACTTGTTCTGTGACTTTCAACAGATCTACTTTGTCATTGTCTGTACTGCTTTATATTGATGAACCCATACTGTCTAGTTGTGCTACGTTTTATGTTTGTTGTCTGAGATGTTGCTTCTTTAGCATAGCAATGTTTCTGTGGACCCAGTTGCAGCTATAATGTTTTGCTTCATGTACATGATTACGCTACCTCACATTCTCATACATGGCACTACCTCATTCCACATATGCCAGCTTTAAATGCATCACAAGTGAGAATACTTGCCATCAATAATAAATAAATTTTTAAAAATGTTTCCTACTTATGGTGCCAGATCAAAAGTATCTGAACTCATGCTGTGAAATCAGCAATACAAAACTTACATTGATGATGGATTAATCCACTTTGAAGTATGCCACTTCTGCATGGATGTGCTCTTCCACTGATGGTACAATCTGTCATACTCAATTCTGGGGATATCTAGATGTTGCGGTGCCCCATTATGTTTGATTGTTACCATATCTTCAAACGAGTTACCTCTCAAGGCATTCTTAATTTGGAGGAGGAGGAAAAATTTACTTTGGACAATGATGAGTACAGCAGTTGCCTCACTTGTGGAATTTGGTGTTTGGCTAAAGACTGCTGCACACATTGGGCTGATTGTGCCAATGTCTGGTCATGATGAATTTTCCATGCACCAGACTCCCATTTTTTCGTTATGGCAAACTGCATCAGGGTAATCTTAGTACTTGCAAATAAAAATGTTTTTTTTCACATTTTGATCTCATAGAGTGTATTTGTGGTGCACACTCCCTTCTTGATTTAAAAAAGTGATACCTGTCACCCTTCTTTTGCCTTGAACTTGGTGCACCTTCTTGGGTGGCATGATAATGTTTTCCATTCTGATGGTTATTGTTTGGTTTCAGATTCATAACTGTACACCCTTGTTTTATTAATGTTTTTAAAGAAACTTTTGTCTGCTTTTGCACAATTGAGTGAATCGGTGGCTACAGACACATGGGGCTCTTTCTGCTCCATGAAGGACATTCAGAAAGCCCCTCACTTTCTACAGGTGTGTGCTCCAATCTTTAAAGTGGTGGAACCACGTAGGAACTTGCATATTGCTCATTGCCTTTTCTAAACAATTTTATTCTTCTCATAAATATTTGTACCTGTTTTCTTGAGTTTTATATAAAATTTGTTACACCTGCATTGTTCTGTGCTCTTTGATGTTTTAAATATGACACAACACAAACACTACCGTTTAATTGTGATGTTTGTGTCACATGGAATGGCTGCAGTAGGGTCTTACTGATTGAGGTCATGTAGGAACACATCCAGGCATGCTCTTGAAAGTCCCATCACAATGTGATGTAAGGTACTAGAGAAGTGAACTCTGTCTTGAAACTTTTGATCAAGCATTGTATTTATGTTACAAGGGTTACAACTACTTGTCAGTAGTAAGGCATTTGGTTAATATTTTTAGGTACAGGGTGTAATTACAGCAAGTGATGATAGGGCAAATCAGTACACATGAAATAGACAAAGTAGGCTGCAAAATTTATATTATTTAGAGTAAAATTTGGAGAGTCAGAAGGCAGGGGGCCCACTGGGCTCTAGGTCCATGTGTGGCTGTGCCTTCTTCTTCTGTACTACTTACATATTTACATTTTTTTAAAGACACTTGCATTTAGTATTGAAATTCAAAGAAGGAATGTAGTTTTTACATTATGTAGACAGTTTGATCCCATTAGGTCCATTTGAAGAGCTGGTAACATAATGACTTGCATTGTGTGTGTGTGTGTTTTTTTTCCCTAGGTTCCTAGTGATTCTACACTTCTGCGGTTCCTGAGAGCAAGAGACTTCAATGTGGAGAAGGCACGGGAGATGCTGTCACAGTCACTGATGTGGCGCAAGAAGCATCAGGTTGATAGAATTCTCTCAGAATATCAGACACCACAGGTTGTTAAGGATTACTTTCCTGGTGGCTGGCATCATAGTGATAAAGGTGAGACTCAGATACAACAATCTTCTCTGTTTTAAACATTTTAACATTGTTTGGATGTATATTATGTCCATTGAACAGAATTTTATTCTGTTACTCATTTATTTGAATGATTAGTGTTGCAACCTATCCTATTTCTTGCTTGTAACCATCATGGAACTTGTAATCCTTAAAGGCTGTATGAGAAAACAGTGTCCCAGTAATTTCATATCCTCAAAGGAAAAATGGGAAAACACTGTCCCCCATTGCTATGACATTTTAAAAATTTTCTGCATTTATAAATGCACATTCCCCCGCCCCCCACACACAGTATTGTCTAAGAGGTTTGTATAATTTAGATGATAATGTGAAATTAGGTCTAGTTAAAATTATCACTAGTGAGGTTTCTTTCTAACAGCTGTATGATTTTTCCCCAACAGTCACAAATTATTTACAGACATCTCCAGTTGGCTGTTCTTATTTATTTATTTATTTTTAATATTTGTGAATTGAAGTAAATACACATATAAGAGCCTTCTGACAGTTCTCTGTTCCATTTGTAAAATCCACATCTCCTTCACCCTCATTATTTCTTCAGTAAAATATGACTGAAAAATATTAGTTCAGTAATTGCAATGGTGGTAGTAATGGTTACTTGTGCTTATGTGCTCCAATTTTCCAGTTTAGTGTCAGTTGGTCCTCAGAAATGCAGTTTGGTGTGATACAGCTTGAAATATGTCTAGCACGTAACCCTATGTGACATTCTCGACACTTGAATTTCATTCTTATTTCTTTGTTTTTAGTGGAATACACATGGCACCGAATTCTCTTACGTTGCATAGGCAGTATTAGTTGTGTCTTACGTCAGGTCTTTTTAGTTGTCTGGTGAATGGGGCTTGTCTTTCTTGTCTTGTGGTCTTAGGTTGATGCACCCTGCCTGCCTCTTGTATTAGATCCCTCACTAGTGTCAACCTGAATTGTTGGTTTGATAATTTTGAACAAAAAGAGGCGTGCGTAATAAAGCTGCTGAGAATGGTAAGGTCCAGAAGATGGGAAAATAGCTTGTTTGTCCCTTTGCTAAGAGAGTAAGTGTTCATCGTGTGGTCAGATATATCCACATACCTCATGTGTCTATTATAGTCTTGTAATATGGCTGGTTTCTCAGATTTTCCATGCTCATTGCAGAAATTATT
>JGI20169J29049_11449103_pt1 | contig 10902 bp, 8 predicted proteins | sample TergutNc150P1_FD_29049 | JGI IMG/M metagenome (IMG submission 29049) | reverse complement strand
TATCGCCTTTCACAAAGCACATACCTGAAACAAATCATGTTTCTAGAGTACCCAGCGTTGCAGCTATTCTGAGGTTACAATACACAGTACATGTAATGTTATTTCCTATAATATGTGTTTTGTACTTTCACATCAGTACTGTCCAAACTATGTGTGCAGTGCCCAGTATGAGTGTTTTCTGTAGTTCCTTGATGTCATGCTTTCCAAGCATGTTGTTCAGATATCTTGTGAATGATTTTAAGATGGTTCCAATTGCCCCTAATATTACCAGCATCATTTTGTTCTTATATTCCACATATGGTGTATTTCTACTGTAAGGTCTTTACACTTTAAAATCTTTTCAGCTTCTTTCTTGATCACATTTCTATCCTCTGAAATTGCAATGTATATTCAGAGAGACATTCCTTTTTAATTATCGCAGATCGCAATGTCCAGCTGACTGTTGGGGACGGTTCTGACAGTTTTCACTTGCTGATTCCACAATAAGGTTAATAAGGTTACCTTACTTTCACAACCATTCCAATTGATTTCAGTACATATTCACACCAGCGTGCCTTGTCTAATTGTACCTTATTACAGTGGATATTTATTATTATTATTATTTGTCTCATTAACTTGAATTTAACACAATAGACATACCACCTCACGCATTTAATAACTAAGGTGAAGGTAAGAACACGTGCTACCTACCGCTGAACTGTACTGTCACCTAAGAAATTATTATTATTATTATTATTATTATTATTATTATTATTATTATTATTATTATTATTATTGCTGTTAGTGTTACTGTTGTTGTTACTATTTTCTTTTAACTTATTCTCACCTATTAGTCATTATGTGGTGGTCCGCTGGTAAGTCTAGTTCTCAACGAGAGATCAAGCAATTTACCCCAGCACTTTACGAATGATGTGTGCCGTGCTAATTAGTGTGTTTGTCTGCAGCTCTATAGCCGATGGGTGACCTGGCAGCAACTGAAGGTTCTTATCTAATCCCTATGTAACTGTTCCTAATGCTTCAATTATAACTGGGACAATTTTTGTCCTCCCTTTCCACATCCTGCTGACCTCATTCTCCAAGTCTTTGTACTTGCTTAGTTTTTCAGTTTCTTTTGTGTTAATGTTTGAATCATCTAGTATGGCTATATCAATCAGTAGGCAAGCCTTCTCTCCTTTTTCATGCAGTACAATATCAGGTCAGTTTGCTAGTCTTGTCTGATCTGTGACAACTGGTAAATCCCACATAATAGTGGTACCGTTGACATTTAGGACCCTTTTAAGGTTCATACTACTTGTCAGTGACTTGTAACCCCATATGTTTACATATCATCCAGTGGACGTAACCAGCCACCTTATTGTGTCTATTAGTGTATTCAGATGGCATTGGTGTTGTGCATCCTGCAACAATATGTTTCATGTCTTCAGCTGCCTTATAGCACATTCTGTGTTTAATATCAATTGGTTGCTTCATGATGTTCCTCTGATGATAACACATATTGAATGCTTTATCTTGGGCTGCTATTATTAAACTCTCCATTTCTCCCTTCAGGCCTGAGTTATATAACCACACCAGGGATTTTCCTTTATCTACTGAGGTCTCTCAAAGTCCTGGTAGAATTATCCATGCATTGGTTTACTCTAGGGCTCTTCAATCTTCTCATTTTCAGTGCTGGACTGAAGTCGATTCTTGATATTTTAGACAGCAGTTTCTTGTGTCATATATTCCTATTGCGAGGCTCCTTTTACACTGTAGAAGAATACCTTGACTCGACTTCTATGCATGATTTACGCGCCCTGTATTTATAATAGTAAAAACAGTAGTAATTGCAACTATGTAATAGAGCTATATTAATATCATAAGTAATCTTGCATTACTCTAAGCTATACAGGTTAGATACCCACATATTGAAGAAGTACGTGGTGACGTACACCTCGTAATGTAAATGTAAATGCAATTGGTATGTCTGGAGATCTTTTGATGGGTTCCTTGTATATTAGATGAGTGTTTGACTGGTTTCTGGGAGTGATCTCGTCATTGCTTATTCTAAATATTTTACACTTCTATTTTAAATATCTTATTCTACACTCAATAACCATGTTGGAAGTTGCTTGTGTTTGTTACCTTTAATGAGTTGCTGTGTAATAGTGATTGCATTGTTTAATTACTATGTTGATTGTTGGACTGTTATTGTTATTGAGCTATGACGCATGCTTATTTTAGCATATACACTATATTAGCATATGCATATGTATAACAACTGACTATATCTATATCTAAATCTGGGGTTGCCCCAGAAGATCCATGGAGTGTAAGTAAAAAATACAAATACAAATACAATATTTTTGCTTTATTAGACTGGCTTCTTTTTCCAGAAAGTATTTGGTTTTCCTGACATCATATTCTTATACTAATCTGGTAGGCCTATCTTTGCCTTGCTTAATGTACTCATTATTATTATTATTATTATTATTTGATTAATTCACTTAATTATTTGTTAAACCTCTAGTATGTATTACCATGAGCTGTGACTGCTAACACCAGTACGCAACTCTTACTTTTAAACCTCATGTAGATCACATACAATATGGTATGTAATCTAACAGTTCCTATTGCAATAGTCTACTATTCTTTTTTTCAATCCCCCATGCCTCTTCTGTACATTATTCTGGACAAGGCATACACAAATTCTAGGTGTCAGGTGGCCTGGGAGACTGAATTTTGTATGATGGTGCTCAGTCCTTGTGGGTTCTCAGTAAAGAACCTGCTTCATGGCACCTTTTTGGCACTTAGAAATTGGAGGCAGCTCCTAGAGTGTTGGACAATTTTTGGACCCCTGTTCAGGAATATTAAACTTACCAAAAAACTACCTAAGTGTAAGCACTCCCTCTCCCTACTTTCCATATGTACAGCCAAATGTAATGAACATCTGTTCAATGGTTTTAGAAATTGGATCTTCGAACAGATTGACAAATGGCTATTACTGCCACTACTTGCACTCTGAGTGAAGAACACACCATAATTTTACATGTACTTGTTGAATAAAATTGGAATTGCTTTCTAGTTTTAATGCAGATTATAAAAATACAGAACAATTATGCATGCTTCACGAACAATGAGACAAAGACCGATATCATTTGCTAAGCACACTGGGCAACCCCACAGTAGGCTGACAAAACTGTGCTGAATATCAAAAAACAGCCAGGAATTCCACAGACATATTTTTTAATGATAGATTTCATTATGTTCAGTCAACCTAAAATTCAATTTCATATTGAAAGTAAAACTCCAAATACCAATTCAAACCCATTACAATGCCAGCTGAAATTCTGGTTCGAAACCTTATAAATCAAGAAATGTTACAGCTTTCACAAAAGGAGAATGTCTTACAATGAAAAGACAGCAAGTATGAAAACAATATTTCCATTTACATTACTCAATATGTGACTTATGTTTTAAATTTGTTATGTTCATTCTTTAGCATATCCATTTTTGGGATATTATACTGTTTTTAGAATCTATATCACCAAAACTCCAGAATTCTGATTCTATGCTGAAGCTGTAATTCACTGAACATTCCCTAATTTATTGCTAAGACAATTTAATTCAAGAAGAGAGATCAAATGTGAAGCGCGTGTGCATATCGCCTTTGTTACAATACACATATATAAAACGCATCCTATCAATGAATTCCACCTTAACAAAATTCTAACCATCAGATGTCTCACATACCATGTAAATCCACCTCTACAACTGTACTCCCATCCAATACTTAAATTTTAAATCAACAGTTTATCATTTGTGTTTGGGGTCCCATCAGTTTAGTTTCAAGAAAGAAAGAGTTCTGTGCACAAAAGCATATACTGTATTCAAATGTCCTATTAGTCTATTAAATCTGTGAACACGTGTGTTTTATAACCTCAGAAAAAAATGTAACAATCAATACTTGTTTACTTTTTGAAGAGCCTAATATCAAACTCCTGTTCAATTCACATCTTGTTTCCACATACATGAGACAAAATCAATTTTCCTTCAGCATCTTGAAGCTAAATGCTTGTCTATTTGTGGACATCTACCACACCTAACTATTTCACCAATGCTCTCACACTCATGGCTCCATGCACACATAACTTCAAACAGTGCAAGAGATATGTAACACCATTTCCAGGAACTTCTCCAGATCTCAACATACTGAATTACTGTAACTGTATAATGACACATTTAATATCAACACAATGCCTACCTAAAGACTGCAAGGAGAGGGGAGTGCACACTATCGCCATCAAAGATATACAGATGGTCCCAGCCACATTCAGTAGCAAATTCTTCCAAGTGCAGGCGGATTGTAGCATTCGGTGCACCTCCTGCATCCACCAACCAACTGCACTTAACGTCAGTGGAATAATTCCCATGACCGTCATGGATGATTCCCGACTTCTCTGTCAACCTAGCACCACGAGAAAAAATAAAATAAAATAACCCTTATAAATAAAATAGGCTGCTGCACATAACCTACCAACCAATCCTGCTGATAGCACAAAAACACACATATAATCCACTTATTATAACCACAGTATTTTTCAAAGTATTTTACATCGTCTGGATTAAAATACATACCTAACTTTACCACCACAAGATTGACAATACTGTCCTTGCCACCCATCATAACAAACACAGCTTGTGCCATTTTCACACTTTCCGTTCACACACTGAACACTTGTACAGTTTGTACTATAAACCACTTTAATTATGAAAAAATATACTACACCAATACACAATAATAGGTGCCGAAAGTAATATTTTCGACGGTATTTTGATTTAAACAGGAATAAAAACATCTGCAAGTTCCCTGCCATCTTGAACGAACCATTTCCGCGACAGTCCATGACGTCATGAGCCCAGTATGCACCTTCCCGTACTTATGCGGTTAAGGAACGCTGTTTTTGTTGGAGGTGCCGTTATTTCCGAACAAGAAAACATGTCCTAAAGACAATGAACTCATTATGTCACAACCTTGGATGACGTAATTAGGGCATTTTGTCATCAAAATAGGTGAATTTTATCTCATTTTACTTCATTTTTAGCTGTTTGAGGTACGCAATGAACAGAATCCAGTGTGACATGTAATATGGTCATCGACCCTCGTACAGTTAGGCGCACAGTTTCAGACGCATAATTATCACATTAATTTGTGCATTATAAGTAGTAAAACTGCAATAAATACATTCATTTGTGAATTCCAGTAACTTTGTATGATTTGAATAACTATTTTCGGAGCCAAATATGTTTTGTTCCCAATGAAAGTGCGGTGTGTCACTGTTTAGGACGTGGTCACATGGCCTGAATAACTGTCATTTGTAATAGCGGTGCTTCTTTCAGTGTGGGTCAGAGTGACCGCTTTCATTTGGGGTACAATTTTATTCAAGATAATGATGAAATAATGTCAGCTCTGTTACAGGGTCATTGCTAGATGTCAGCATAGAGTCTGCGGACCAGACGAACGTATAATTACGGACGATTCCAGGCAACGAAAGATTTCTGTTTTCTCTGGGACCCCCCCTTCCACCAACCATTACCCCAATCACCTATTCAACGGCTATCTGGGTTATTTCCCCAAGCATAAAGCAACGAAGGCGTGAAGCGTACTGCTGACCTCCAAGTTTCAACATTTAGAACATACCGAGCTCTACCTCCTACATCATTCACATTTTTCTCCATAACGTGCGTCCTAGTTAATCATAGGGATGAGTTTGTGTGTTCTGGTTTATCTGGGCTTGAAACAGCAACTCTGAGATCGGAATTACTTATTCCAACCCCACCACAAAACCCCTCAAAACTGGCTGTAAATTGTCTTGTCAATAGAAACAACATTTGCAACAGTAACTGTGCACTACATAAGCTTCATTTTATTCCCTCTTTAAAAGAACCAAACAGCCACTACAGCAAACTGCCATTATTATCGCACCAAACACTCATTTCTGAAGCCTATCAATTGCCAAGAAACAAAAATGATTCCTTGTTGGACCTTGGAACAAGATGGCAATAAGAAGGAAACTATGCATTGAGTGGAACCCAGGACTACTTTGGATGTGGTAGAGAAAGCATTTCCAGTGCCACTGCTGAGGATGAAACCTCTTCTGTTCAGACTGTGGCAGTACAAAGAAATGTCAGTGCCACTCCTAGGGATTAAACTTTGCCTAACCACTGTAATACCCAAGTCCATGGGAGACCCACCATTGGACAGTCATACTGGGCACTTACCAGTAATTGCTGATGTTTTGATACAGATGTGAATGTATAACACGAAGACATAATAATTTGTAGTTCAGTGGTTAATAAACATAGTGCCAGATTTAACACTAAGGAATTCTGCATTTTCATGAAAATGGGTATTTATATATTCAGTATGATTCTCCCAATAGACTGGCCCCATACAGCATTCACTTGGTCTTCCTGTCCCAGTTCGTTGTGTTTTTTCTCAGGTACACACTGAATCTTAAAGTATAATGTAGCTTGATTTTATTTTCAAAAGGACTAGTATTTGACACTCTATACAGTACACACCCTGTCAAGATGGTAGCAATATAACAATCAATTATCAGTCAAGTATGAAAGAAAGTGCAATACCAGAAGGTTGGTGGTTAGATTAACTTACTATTTGGAAAAGCTGGTATTTTATGCCAACTGTTCATAGTCCCTGCATTTTGACTGTCTGATTCTGCATACCTGTTTATATTTATTGCAGTTTAGGAGTTCAATAGAATATTATGTTCACAAAATCTCTTATGACTATGGAAAATCACTGGCTTGGGTAAAAAATTCATTATTTTTTTATTCAGTAGCATGGCTTTTCCCATTCTCCGTGAACTCATACACAATATGTGATGTATCTTTACCACAGGAGTTAAAAAATCCCAGGTACCTGGTCACCCAGGAAACTAAATTTTTACTATAATACCTAATATTGTCTGCACAATCACTGCAGTTTTCTCTCTTACATACAAGAATGTGTATAAGTTCATACACAACAAGCAGACAGCACCATATATTCACACGTCACTCCAGAGTTGTAGGTCGTCAGTTTAGAACTTGCATCATGTTACCCTTCAGGTGCCTAGAATTTGCAGGTGGTCCACAGATTTAAAAAAAAAATGTGGACCTGTTCTTTACTATGTTGTGATATTATACACAGTTCCTCCCAATACACCTTACAAAACATGTGGCCCCTTATGCAAATAGTGTGCTATACAAGCTTAATGATTTGTATCTGTTTACTTCCCTGCTTCACCCCAATTATGTACAAATCAAATATCCAGTACCCTAACGCACAAATGTCACTTATATATTAACTCTGAACAGGTAATCACTCACATTCACACTTTTAAGACAGTTTCCATTACCACAATTTACACTTCCTTCACAACTGTCCTTTCATGTAGGTTCCTCCACTTCTTAGAAACAATTTCCATTCCCCAACTGGAAATGTTAACATATTTTAAAATAACTTGCATATGGTATGTTCTGCCTCACCATGCACAGTACACTTGTCTTTCCTGGTTTGCCTCCTACAACCCTTCAGTTTTGACACCCCTAACCTCCCAGTGCCATCTTTTTCCTTTGCTTCCCATTGTAGTATTAATTATATCTTTCTCTTCTTGGGATGTTTTGAAGGTAGAATAAAGCTAAGTGATGGCTTTCTACAAATCTTGTGAACATTCCTGAGTCTGGTATGACCTGCTGCTCTTGCCCATCCAATATATTCACCCTGAAAACTTTAGGTTCTCACATCAGTGTTCCTCACAAAGAGTATTCATGGATGTTATGCCATGTTGAATGGCAAAATGTTAGGTGTTATGGACGAACTTGGTGCCACCATCTTTAGTATCAACCAGTCCAAAACAACTGCTTTATCCTGAAGATGGAGATGAAAGCATCCTCTGAAATGTCTTTAACTATTTACCGGTCAACGTGGTGTAATATCCCGTAGGCGTTGTATCTTCAAGTTGCAAGCTACAGTGTGTCCGACTCAATGCAAAACCCACGCAAGCAACTTGCTCATTGGCTGTGTGATTCACCTTTCAGTAGCTTCACCATCATATATTCTGTTGCATATCAGCCAAAGGCTCATTCACAGATATCAGTAACACTTTGAAGCAGTTCAATTTCATAAACTGTGCACAACGGAAGAAAACTGTTGTTTGTGAATATGAAGTAGTTAACAGAGGTGGTGTTTATTGTTGAAAATTGCTTAATAAATTCTGTCAAAAGTAATGTAGCAAATTTCTAAGTGGTTTCCCAGTGCTTCATATCTTCTGAAATCAGTAGTAATTTGACTGGTTCACAAGTTTCAAACAAGTTATTTGTTACAGTAGATGTGAAAGTGAACTTAACATGTTCTTGCAGTACAAACAAACTATAACACAGCACATTTAGAAACACCTCCAAAAATTCTTGGTTGTTCAGAGTATTTAAATAGCTGTAAAAATACTGAGAACAACAGACAGTGGTCAGCAGACAATGCCAGACTAATAAACACAGCTTTGTTTGACGACATTAAAGTTGGAGTATGGTATGCAGTCAGTGCAATGAGAATTTGAACCACCTTATCTTCGGATAAAATAAATTTACAAGCCCTTATAGACGAATTCTTGCAACATTTATTAAAAAATTTAAGGACTATGAAAGAATACAGATCCTGCCAGCAAGATCAGGTTGCTGGTCAAACACTATTTGAGAAACACTGGTTTGCCACCCAGGATGATCTCCTGCTTTCTCCATCTTGTACAACATTGCTTTTCAACCTTTCCTCCCCATGCACTGACATAAAGCAAAACATTTACATGTAACTGTAAGTACTGAAAATATTGAAAATAGTTTCTGCTTTTATTATTTAACTTTTTATACAGTTAACATTCATTGTATAACATATTAATGCATGTACTAGTATAATATCAGAATAAAGTATGTGGGATTTCAGGCTTCTGCTGCAGTATAAATGAGATCTGAGCTCTTTTGGGGTTTTACACAGCACAGAATGGTACTTTCATACCAACATGTAGGAACAAACCACTTCAAGGGTCAAGCAGTCCAAAAATGCCAGGAACACTTGGGTAGGCAGTTTATATAGAGAATGGTGTGGGCAGTGATTGGTTCTCAGATAATGTGATGCTGTCTAATGAGGTTGATAGAGCATGAGGGAAGCTGAAGTCTCTGGGTGTTTAGAGTATCCTGTATGAGTGTGGCGTTGTGTAAACAGGATAGGTGTGTTGATCTATTGAGAGCAGAATAAAGGAGTGCCATGGGCACATACAGCTCGCACAGCCAGATCACCTTATAAAACTCAATGACACCCAAATCCTGTCTACCAAATCAATTTACATGGCCCACGTTATCAGAGAGACAATAGAGTTCGAGCTCCACCAAAACAATATTAAGAGAGAGGATGGTCTAAGTGGGTCATGAAAATCTCTCATTCACCTCCTTAGAAAAAGTAAATGGCCCCCCAGTAGTGATGACTTGCTTACAGTCTTGTGAGGACCATACTCTTCTTGCTCCTCTCCCACGCTGTAACAGCAGTTTGGTTCTCCAGTGCTGCTCTACATCAGTGTTCTTGGTGGCCCTACTTACTCCTCCTCCCCCTGGACACAGGTACATCTCCTCCCTCCTTTTCTCTTCCCTTTGCAGATCTATTTTGCACTCTTTGGCTATTATGCTCTAGCACCTACCGCCCCATTGACAAAATGGCCTTCTCTTCTCTATCACACACCCCCTCATCCACATATGGCTTTCCTGCCCACCACACACTTAGCCCTCAACTCCCTTTTGAACTGAATTGAATTTATTTGCATTCTATGAATCCAGAACAGGTTAATATATTGGACAAAGAACAAGTCAAGAGAAATATTACATACATATAGTTGTAGTTGGTAAAATAAAACTGATTAAGCTTAGTATTTTATTCTCTATTTACATTAAAGTATCCTTCTACGGAGTAAAAAGAGTGAGTATATAAATAATTCTTTAGAGCTGATTTAAATTATTTAAGGTTATCACTTAAATTTTTGATACTTTGTGGGAGACAGTTGAATACTTTTATGCCAACTGAATAGAATACTTTTTGATATAGTGATATATTTGATGAAAGTTGGTAAAAGTAACAATTCTGTCTTGAATTTATGTGATGGGAATCATAATTTAATTTGAATTTATTTTTGTTTTTAACCAAAAATAAGAGAAGTAATAGTATATATTGTGACTGAAGAGACAGAGTTTTTAGATTCTTAAATAAATCTCTACACTAGTCTGTGGTTCTTAACCTCAGGCAAGAACACATCAGCGCTACAAAATATTAAAATGTGGTCCATATGTAGCAGAACTTAGAACTAAGGCTGCTGAAGTAAGAGAATTTGAAGAGTGGTGAGCACTAATGTGACAAACCTGTCACAAAAGTATAGTCTAGTCTTTTACAGCTAACAAATACAGTAAACAAATGCTACCAGTGTTTTTCAAAGTATTGTTCCCACTTTCAAATGAACAGACTTGTCACATGCAACGTTTTATAAACAATTCTGCATAGAACCTCACTGCCCAAACAAACACTCTGTTTGCTGTGAAGTCTAGTCTGACTTAAGGCACAATGAATTTTATCATTGATCTGGTGTTTCTACGGAATTGCTTTCATGTAGGGGTATATATTTTGATGTTTTCATTTACAAAAAGGAGGTTTATTCTCAGTGTTTCAGTCTTCCTAATTCCAGATTTTAAAGAAACAATCAAAGAATTGACAAACTCTAAAATAGCAGCTGTTGTTTCTGTTAACCCTTAGGAGCCTAACGTTGTATATATATGGAGCACCTATTCTTGATGTTTCTAGATCACACACAACGACGCAGCACAGTCGGTAGG
>JGI20169J29049_11449104_pt1 | contig 10903 bp, 9 predicted proteins | sample TergutNc150P1_FD_29049 | JGI IMG/M metagenome (IMG submission 29049) | reverse complement strand
TACCGACTGTGCTGCGTCGTTGTGTGTGATCTAGAAACATCAAGAATGGGTGCTCCATATATATATGACATTAGTCACCTAAGGGTTAAAGGATAAAGGATGGAGGAACAGCCTCCAATATGGAAGGTAGCTGCGAATATATTGAAAGAGTCGCAGACACCTGAAAAGGGGTGGTCCTCCAGCTTGGGGTTTGGGCAAGGTGCTAACAACTCCTTACCATAGAAACGTAGCCTGTTACAAACTGTTTACAAAGAAAGCCTTGGACCTGGACTGACACTCTGGTACGACCTAAGCGACTGAAAAGGGACATGAGATTTGGTACTTGGAATGTTATGAGCCTGTATAGGGCAGGTTCACTTAGAGCAGTAGTCAGGGAATTAGCAAGATATAAATTAAATTTAGTGGGTGTGCAGGAGGTTAGGTGGGACAAAGGGGGCACAGTAAGAGCAGGGGATTATAATTTTTTCTATGAAAAAGGAAACGAAAATCATCAATTGGGAACAGCAGTTTTTGTACACCACAGAAAAGTATCTGCAGTTAAGAAAGCATAAAGTGTAGAGTAGTAATAATAATAATAAGTCCAAACAAGACAATCTGAAAGAAAGTATTCGTAATGTAGTGTTTCCAATTTCCACATCGAAACTTTGACCTACAACAAATGTATGTTAGACATCTTTCGCATCTGCAAGCCAAAGGAAACAATCTCAAATATCTTCTTTAAATGTGGTAAGTATAAAACCAAATGGTACCCCCAACGGACTGAACCACAACACACAGACCACAACCCATGACAAACTGCAACAGCAGTGATTGCCACACTACCTGCTGTCAAGCTAAACCATTGGATAGTAAAGGGATGCACAACATTATAAGAAAAATGTCCATGTACTTTGGATACAGAAAAGGCCTAAGAATTAAAAAAAAAAGTTTATTTAAAGTTAACACATGCCTGTATTAACACACAAAGGATAAACATGAACAATGACCAAGGCAAACATTGGTACACTAAAGGCAGCAGAGACGAATCTTTGGAATGTACAGGAGGGAAAACCAAAGAAGACAGAATAAAAGCAAAAGAAAGCAAAATAAGAAGATGCTATGGACATATTTCAAGAATGAACGAAGGATTCCAAAGAAGGTTCTGAATACAAAACGAAAAGGGATAGTCCAGAATGGAAGATTGAGATGGAAAAAAAACAGGTGAGGATAGGTGTCACACACAAGAGGAAGAAAAAAACATGACATGGTAAGAAATTGAGGAGACACTGGAAAAACATATGTAATTGAGGTAACTCTGACACCAGATGACACATACAAAGTTTAAATGTGTGACAGGGGAACAACTCTCCACAACCAAAGCTCAGCAAATGGGTTAAAAGACTTGAATAACTAGAATGGCAATTCATCAAACAGCAGAGATTGAAGAGAGGAAAAAGACATTTCTATGATAATGTTTACCATTCTGCACACAGATGGAACATGATTTAGCTGTTATATCTGATGAAGACCAGTTACAAATGGGGAATGAAACAGTCCTTGAGGGGTTTCTGCCAGAAAAGACCGGAGGCCACATTACCTGATAAACCAAAGTTCATCACAAAACTAAAGCACTTTGTCACATGCTTCAAAGATCTAAAACTCTTGAGTGTTCCAAAAGCAGGCTTTACCACTAAAAGAATATCTCTGTCACACCTTAAAATAATTCAACTCTTAGTTTTATACACACAATCACCTTCCCAGCTTCCTCCTCATTACATGCCATAACAATGACTTGCACCTCACATTCCACCACCATTCGCCAGAAGTCGTTAACAGTATGTGGCAATGGACCCTGACACGCAATGTATGCCGGGGATCCACTAGCCCCTTTGATGTAGTTAGCATTGATATAGTCACTGCCCGGAACCCCTGCATATTCACTCAGAATGACACGGCTGCTGTCAACTGAAACAAAGATATTTGCAATAAAAAGTACTTCCAAAGAGTACTTATCAGATGCCAGAAACATTATGGAGATCAAACAACCTCAAATGCCAGTATTTTAAATTTCTCATTATCAAGAATACCAGCATGATAGGCATGCAAGTATCTGAGATGGAATCTATGTTAACATCACTAAACAAAGTATCATGAAATCTTGGCAGCTGACCCCTAAAAATAAGCATTTCCATCAGACTGAGTTGGTGTCAAATAACAATGCTGCTGATGCATAAAATCCATTTTTATGTTTCTTAGTAACAATAATATGAGATATGAGTGTGTTAAAATTATTTTTTTTTTACGAAATAATTACACTGTGAATGCTTAAAACATACCTTTAATATTCCATATAACTACTATAATTGTTGGGACCATGCAGTGAATGTTGGAAAACCTGTTCCAGTGACAGATTACAAACTTGTCTATTTACTTTTGTATGAAACTTAATCCTGGATTAAATACTACAAACATGGCAACAAAGCAAAATAATAAGGCTGTGTGTGGCAATTCCAGGTATTGGATAAATATTCTATTGTTAACAAAAACACACAGATGACTAAGCTCCAAAATTAATAATATAACATTTTTAATAAGTCTCTATATACAAATGAAAACACTTAAGAGGACATAAAAAAAACTCCTTCACGGACAACTTAGTTTGTCACATGCAGTTCTTGGAGTAACCACTTCTAGGTTCATAAAGTAGAAAATCAGCTCCTACATTTTTACAGTGTACAACAACTAGATCATTAATTGCAATTTATTTTATGACTGCAGGTGCTGCCAGGATTGTACAAAATTTTGAGACCCCCACCAAACCATAAATGTCACTACTGCACCACTGCTGTTCTCTCAGTGAGCACTACTTAAGAAATCCACACATTTTAGCGGGTCTGTGCATATAATTTGAAACATTCTTCCTTAACAGCTACTTCAATAATACCAAACACTTACAAGGTAGAATGTCCTTGTAACGATTCTTCTTGCGGTTTACTTCCTTCTCACCTTCCGAGCAAGAATACTGTTTGGAAGTCTTCAAAATTTCACTGAAGAACTTCAATTCCTGAATGAAAAAACATACACTTTACCAAAAAGTGTATAAGTACCAATTTTCATACTCCTTTGGCATTCAACAAGTAGTAAAAAGTCTCTTCTTCTTTATTTCCCAGTTACATTTCCATCAACACCTCTGCTACTTCCTCTTTTTACTACCAAAATCATCATACTTCAAATCTTTTGTAGCTGATGCAGCATCATCAAACTAACTATTACTTAGTCATAAACCTTTATAAACTAGTAAATATATTACCTTAATATGTCATAACATGCACAACAATTTAGAACTGGAAAGGTAACGTTCACCCCATAACATGCCACGAAGGTAACGTTCACCCTGTAACATGCAACGAAGGTAACGTTCACCCTGTAACATGCCACGAAGGTAACGTTCATCCACCACATGCAGACAGAATCTCATATGCCCTGTAACTTGTAAACACATGCACATCCACAAAGAATCATGTGGCTGGTAAGATTGTTTCAGTCAGTATTTGGATAAAACAGCACTGCTCTTATTGGGGAGTTCCTTTTCCATGAAAACAGATAAAAAAAATTCCGAGCAATCAGCATATATGTAGTTTTACTGATGCTCGGGCTCTGGCTTCTTGGTTGTGATGACTCCTAGTGGGGAAATGAGGAATATAAAGATCTAGTCAAAAACATGGACCACTGGCTGCACATTAACACAGTGACTTACCTACTATGATTTAATAAGTAGAGAATTAAACTGGTGGTTGTAGTCAGCAGGCTATGTGTGGCAACTGAATGCACAACTTGTAGTAATCTAAGAGTTGTTGATTTACACCGAATTCACAATTTCAGTACTTATTTTTTCAGTTTTGTCACATTTATAATTACAAAAATGTGCGCAAGCTACAAAATTCTCACAGTAGTGTTCATGAAGACTCCGGTTTTCTACAATTTAAAGCCATGTAAATTGGTACATAGTTACCAGAACTGCAATGGTACCTGCTGGCCTTCTTCTTTAGGGCAGTCTGATAAGAGTCTAAAGATGGATGCAGAATGCTCCTCTAGAACCCTGGGAAATATGTATCAATCTACATGGCCCCATCCACTAGAAGACAAAGCTTCATAGTACATCTGCCTATGTTACTCATGATGCTATTCATCCAAGAATGATGCCAATTCAATCAGAAGAATCATGGGTTGACTCTTCAAATGATATGGGCTCACAGTCAGAACAAGTGTCTCGTATGATACTAAAACTTTCTAAATTTGGCAGCGCTATTCAAAAAGTATTACATGTATTTCAGAACTTTGATGTTCAATGATATGGACTGTTTAGTTTAATTATATGTATGATCTATTAAGATGGATAATACCTACAGGGTCCTCACTTTAACTGGCCCTTACTGTTGGATGCTGTATATCGGTAACAATACTGCATGAAAATTGAATGACTCACCAAGCCACCAAAACCCAATCTGTCACATAAGGATTGTTATATGACTGTAGATATGAAATCAGTCTTCAGTCACAATGCAAACATCACTTCAACATTCTGTATGTCTGTATGATGCACACACTAAATGGTGATCCTACAAGAAATACCAATATAAATTTAGAAGAAAATTTCCTGATAGACCTGTTCCCAGCATCAGAATTTACAAAAATGTGAAAATGTTTCAAGCAAAATGTTAAATTTTAAACAAGGAAAGATAACAAACAAAACATGTGCTGACGAAAAGCTAGATGAAAGTCATACTGCATTGGAAACATCTCCTAGAAGATTATTTGTTCGACTTGCAGAGCAAACAGGACTGTATCAACATGACTTGCAGCAAAACTGTTGTATTTATATCTATATAAAACAAATATGGAATACAAACTTTCCAACACAGATTATGAAGCAAGACAGAATTTTATTCATCAATACAGTGCAACAGTTAATGGCATTTCTGAATGTATTCATTGTTCACAACATGCTGAATTTTTAACTGGAAGAACATACCATTACAGCACATCACTCAATTACAAATTATATCATCAGAGCAAAACATTTAAACATTTCATGTTGAATGCCTCACTGCAGGTCATCTTCAGTATGACGATTATTACTATGCACTTCCTCTAACAAGGCCCACAAGCAAAAAAATCACACTAGAATTATGATCCATTTTTTTCTGACTATACTTTCACACTGATGTTACACACATTCTGACACGATGTGTGCTGTAACTGTAAACGTAAAAGTAAAGTTAAGCCTAAAACATGCCATGAACGCACAGAGGGGGAGGAGAAGCACAGCTCTGCTCTTTCTTCAAACTCAACACTAGATGCAGGTGGGTGGTTAACTACATGCCCCAGCCACTCCACCCCCGGGAATAAGCTGGTACCCACTGTATAATGCAGGCCCCACACCCAATCTGGTTGGGTGCAGAAAATCTGAGAATATACCCCCAGACCATCCATTCTGTAGTCTGTCACTATAACGACTACACTATCCCAGACCATGTGCTACAGCTGTATGATTTTTAATTACATACTATACACTGCACATAGTGTTTTTGGTGACAGAAAAATAAACGGGAAATTGTGGCTTCCTTCTTCACCACATATGAACTTGCGTGAATTTTACCTGGGGGGAATGTTAAAGGATAAAGTGTACAGTAACAATCCTCACACTAAAGATGATCTTAAAAAAAGCATTGTGACTGGCTATGAATGTGTCTGTTACATGTCATAAACATCTGCAAGCCAAAAGAAACCATTTCTAGCACCTCCTTTAAATAAGATCAGTAAAAACCAAATATTAAGAGCAACACTTGGTCTAACGCTAACTGACGGCAAATTAAATGGCAGCCAGTGCAGCAGTGCCTAGTGTCACGTGAGACAGTCTGTCATAATGAATGGTATGGGCCAGATAAATCAAAGACCCTGCATTAGGAACTCACTGTAGTAGACCATACATTATCACGTCTAGTATAAAGTCAGTGAACGGCAGCCATGTTACAGCTTAGAAAAGGTAGTGATCTGTAAACTATTGCTAAATCTGAGTCACAACAAAAAAACACATCCTCGTGCATTTAGATAAATTATTAACACCAAAACCACCATCAAACACAACTATACATTTATTACATAATGATAAGCTACGTGTACATGTTTCGACCCTAACGGACCATCATAAAGCTACATATAAAACTTAAGAAAGTATAAAACCACATACTTATATACTTCTTGTGACATTTCACAATTTTACCATATATCTATTGTGTATGAGTCTTATACGAAGTTTTACTTACTGGAATTGTGCCTTTAATACCTACTTAATCCAAGTCTTTTAAATATCAAAATATCTTAAAACTATGAATATAAACAAATCTATTGGAATTAACAGTACCCCGCTGATAAATCAGCCAATTAAATAAAAATAATACGTTCATCAAACTCGTATTAATATTTACTACAAAAAAAAAAGTATTACGATATTCTGCCACCATCTGTAAAATATTTGCACCTGAAATTCCTTCTCGTATCTATCTTCTACATTCTGGATTTCCAAACTCTCAATATGGTTTATAAAATTCTGTAAAATTGTCCTCAGAGGAGTTCTATCCTGTTCTTCTTTCATTGCAACCCATGCCTATATGACCATGAAGAAAGATATTTCTTAGATATTCCCTTTATGCACATACTACACAGGTAAAACTTCACCAGCACAAAACTAGAACCTCACGGCCATCATGGATTAGCCATCATGCTTCGATTGCTTCCCCCACCTTTCCCACGTGAAACGAATTAATACCATCTGTGTTAATACCACTCACATATTGCAATCTCCGTGGAAACGTGAATATACAGCGCCACGAACGGCTGCTACTTACATCAGTTCCTGTTCCCTACTCCGTACGAAGTCAGCGAAATTCCTGCAGAGCACCATGTTAATTGTAACCATGGATCATGGTTGTTGTGACCATCATGTCATTCACCAGCCGCGTCCATTTACCTATCTATGCCATCTATGTGATAATGTACATAGCCACAGAGCCATGTCGGCTACAGTAACGACATCTACGACGCTGGAGGCGCCACAACTAATTTTTTTATAGGGCTCCAATGAACTTTCACTGGGTGATAAATGTCACTGTCTGTCGAGAGCTACTACATTTGTTTGTTGCTGAACTTAAATTAACCCTACGTCCAAGCTTTACAAAACACCTAAATTCTTAAATGCCCGGCTGTAGAAACCTGGTGCTACATAAAGTGAAATATTTACATACTGCACAATGACATGCATAACGACGCCAGTAAGTCGACGTATTTTTTCTGTCTCCCAGAGAATTTGTTGTTGGATTTCTTCTGTTTATCGGGTTTTAATGCGTCAAATGTGTTGATGCAATTTTAAAGTTTCGGTGAACATTGCACTTGCCATGTTGGTAACTGCATAGTCGACCGAAATATTGGAATACTTACGACGCAACGGAAAATTAAAAGTCGAAGTTAAATATTTCTATTATGTTCAGGCTACTGCGTTTAGTCACTGCTGAAGCACACTAATAGTTGGCAAGCATGGATATATTCAGAAAGTGTTGGGTACAGCTGTGAGGCCGAACAAAATGTGGTTCGCAAATATCGGAATCATATTTGGTGGAACTCTTTTTCATGCATTTACACATTAATTTACTCTAGTTTGTGTGGTGGAATCAATAAGAATGAAATAGGCGCGGTGTATAACAGACAATGACAAATGAAAGGTGTTTAAAGAGTTTTGGTGGGGAAACCAGAGGAAAAGAGACCATTTGAAAGACTTAGGCTTAGATGGATATGTGGTATGCAAATAAATGTTCAAAAAATATTGTGTGGGATGGCCTGGTTTGATCTGGCTCAAAACAGGGACAGGTGGCGTGCTCTGGTGGCCGTGGTATTGAACATGACGGTTTCGTATAATGCGGGAAATTTCTTGACTAGGTGACGACCTAATGCTCTCTCCAGGTGGACTGTGTTCCATGAAATGAACGACTGAGTATGTGAGAGTTCGTTAGTTGGTTAGGCGCACTACATAGTCATCGAAATAAAGATGTCTGTGGAGGGTAGCAGTCACTCTGTCATTTGCATTTCGCCAACTTAACGTTAGCGTTTTGGAGTCTTCGCACTTGTCTCGTTTGTGTAGGGTTTGCATTATTGCCTGGTAGTGTATTAAAATATATTTCGCAGTTTTGAGTAATTGCATCCATGAATTTATTAATATGTGTGATAATGAAGTAATCGTATGGGGTTATTACTTGAATTATATATAAGTTTTTATGGGAAGTTTCCTCACGATGATAGGTAAATTATAATCATATCGAGAACACTGAGGACCTCTGGAACGTGCATTACCAATCTGCAAAGTAAATGTTTCCAAAGTCGACTGAAGATCTTAGTTCAACCAATCACAAATGGCGGTGCTGCGTGACTATAGCTTGGTAAAATATGGCGTCAGTGAAAGAAGGATGTAATATCCATACAAATATTACGGCAGCGTTCTCTTCTCATAAAGGAAACCATCTGTTTGCAGTCTACAAGGTAAACACAAATGAAATCATCTTCATAACATTCTTACCTTGTTGATATAAATATGTTGTAAAGTGCTTGAATTTTTCTTGTTACTGCTCATCGTATCCGCCATGTTAAATGCTATTTGACGGCTCGTATATAACAATTGTGTCCTTGTTTGATGGATGTCAGATGTGAACAGTTTGTTATTTTGTGAATATATGATATAAAGAATGTGGTTATGAAGTTCGTTAACTTACCCAATACACAGTTGCACTTCTATGTCAAAGTTTGTATTGGTTACTACAATGTGAACGGTAGGCGTAACTGACGTAACTCGGCAGGATATTTATTTCTTGCGTCCCATTTCTAATGAGTGCAAAATCAGTAGGATTTGTAGCAGTATCTTAAGTATACGTAGCTCCAATTTGTTTTTATTTCGGTGTTATAACGTTGCTTACAAGTATTGCCTGTTTAAGACACATCAAATGGCTTGGTGTACCCATGGTTTGTTTTTAAAGAAGACCATAGTTTTTTGCTTGAAAACTGTAACGTGGTGTGATATCGTGTACCAGAATCAGTTACTCTTCACCGGGGAACGATTTTAGTTAGTGATATGCATTTTAATTCGTTTGTGTATACCTGTATGTTCTCCTAGCCACAATCTCTGGTATGGGACGGCATAATTACAAGTAGGCCTGTGAAAATTGTGGATCCTGTTGCTATCATGCAGACCCAAGGGATCATAAAATGTGGTAGTCCCAAATAGGGGAAAAATAATCTATAACATCTATATTGCGTGAGTTGTATGTGAATGTGGAAGGAAAGCCACCTAGTCGTCAGCGCTAATCTAAAATGTAATGAAATGTGACAACTTCAGAATATTCATAGACATCATTGCGGTTTCATAAATCCATTGAACTCGTTAAGTTTTACAATACACTGAAAGCTAGATGGAGTCGGTGATTTTAAATATGCTGCAGAAAGTGCAGGAGAATACTGTTCACCAGTCTTTGACATGTAAAGATTTTGCAGGTTTCTAGAATAGAATAGTAATTGACATCCTTAGTTTTCCTATTCATTTATCAACATCTTTAGAATACAGACTTTATTAATGTGCACAGTTGAGAATAATGTATGTGATAAAATTAAGACTGTTTATTTCTTTTCACTGGATTGGAGCCCCCCAAAACATATGCATGTGGATTTGCTGTAAGCTCTATGAAATTTTTAATACATATGAGCTGTAAGAAATATTAGAAAAACAGTTTTAGGATCCCATTCTTGAGGGGCATGATGCTGCATCATTGGGCAAATAACACAAAGTGTGCAAGATAGAGATGTCTTTGTTTAATGACTTGTTCTTTATGTAGTATGTCACATTCAAGTTATTCACACAGATTTTAGTTCAGTCTGATACTTGGATTGTGGTATATTCCTCTATATTGAGTATTTATGGCAAATTCTCACACTTTGCAAGACCAGTTTTATGTATCTTTATCATACACTCTTATCCAAAAAATCCACAGATGTTTATCCAGACGTATAAAGCAAGGGCCATAGTAACTTTTGCAAGATAAAACTTTTTGTCTACAGCTTATATATAATTTTCATGTCACTGACAATATTTTTGTTTTTCGTTTGGGTATATATGTCAAAACACAGACAATGATAGAGCATGATGCATATTTCTCCCTCAGAAATCTTTCAGTATGAAATTACTAGCCTTAATTTTTGTCATGTTGTACAATTTAACAGTTTTATTCAGGTGCACTGTCATATTGTTTATATCCAATCTATCACCACTTTAACACCATTCCTGTTCCATGTTTTCTGAAATGTTATAATTTTTCTTGAATTATGATTGTGTGTTGGAGCTGGAGTAGCATAGTCAGTATAGTGACCGAGGTGTGGGCTGGATGTTCGGGTGTTCAAATCCAAGCAGGGGCAAGAGATTTTTTTCTTCTCCAATATGTGCAGACTGACTCTGGGGCCCATTCAGCCACCTATTCAGTGGGTACTGGGGTTCAACCGTGGGAGTAAAGGGGCTGGGGCATGAATCTAACCACCCATCTCTCCCCGTTGCCGAAGTTAGTAGTGGCACTATGCCACTAATCCTCCTATATGTCTTCATAACACAGACAAGGAAAACTTTACCTTTTATGCTCGTATGTTTTTTTGTCACTTTATCTAGACTGTCCCTTGCTCTTTCTTCCATTACTCCTGACTTCTTTCTGTGAGATTTGTTTAATGAGTAAGGTTCCTTAGGTCAGATAAATTAACCCTTTAAACCCCGAATTAAATCCCATCTGCTATTTGCTGGCATTATTAGGAGCTCACCATTTTCTCCACGTTAGCAGGATAA
>JGI20169J29049_11449111_pt1 | contig 10925 bp, 5 predicted proteins | sample TergutNc150P1_FD_29049 | JGI IMG/M metagenome (IMG submission 29049) | reverse complement strand
AGGAGTCCTACCGACTGTGCTGCGTCGTCGTGTGTGATCTAGAAACATCAAGAACGGGTGCTCCATATATATATGACATTAGTCACCTAAGGGTTAAAATGTAAGGACAGTAAGAGAAAATGTACCAAATTTATCATACTATGCATATATTGTTACCTTCTTACTATCAGCACTAGATGAATACAGCAGTTAACTTCAAGCCCCAACTTCTATACCCCCAGGAAAAAATATTTGTTATCTCTGGTCTGGAAGCTGGGTAGGCCAAACTGCTACCTTTGACATGTGGTGGGCAAGAGATGCCTGACCCCAGCTGCCCAGCCTGTAGACTAGTCACTACACAGACACAGTTATCCAGAAATTATAGTAGCATCTAACAGACCTGCTTGTGCAAATCCAGCTTCTGCTCATGTTCATCCAGCTTTGAGATTTCCTTCTTAAGTATTGCCAAACGATCTGCCATCTCCTGAGTGTTGCATCCTGGTCCAGCACCCCTTCAAAGCACACAGATCAAATACTGTTAATCAGGTCAAGACAAATCTTCTTTAAATCTAGGCTAAAAAATTTGGGAGTCTGACCTTTTTTCCCTTTTCCTTCTCCTTCTGGGATTTATGTTGCAACAACTAACAAACTAACACCTTCCACTACTTCTCTTGCTCATGTGGTGTGCATCTAATAAATCACGACATACTAGTACAGTGTGACAATATTCTTCCAAAATGCTACCAAGTTTTGTGATTTCTAAAATAAAAAATATCCCATAAAGCATATACAATCAAAATGAAAAACTAAAATTCTTAGAACTACACACATCATTAAATGGTATGGAAAAATGTGAACCAGTGGCCATTTTATGGTATAAATTTCTATAAACTTTGTCTGAAGTCTGTATCATCACTAGGGTAAGACAAACAAAAATGAGACTGAGATTTGGTAAACAAACCTCAACTGTTTGTTAGGCTACACAGGATATTAGGTTGGGAAAAGAATGTTCATGTGTAATAGGAGCCCAAGTCAGCAACCTGCTCCCATTGTACCCACAGTAAATATCTCACATCCATCAACAGTAACAACAACCTGAACACATAAACAGAGAAGAATGTGCAGACAGAATGAAGGCCAGAATACAAGTGATAATTTGTGGGAGTGGAGGAAAGACAGAAAGAGGGGCTACAGCTGCTAAGCAGATGGGTGGAAAAGGTCTGTGTTATGTGAGATTTCAGGTTTCTGTCATGGTGCAGTTGAGGTCCTCTCTCTTCTGGGACATTATGCAGTGTTGGTTGGTAGTTAGTTACTGATACTTTGGGATGGCCTATCAGTCCCATCTTCATTGGTCAAGCAGTCCAAGAAATACACTTGACTTTTGAAGACAGGACCAATGTTATAACTACGCATAAGTCATGCAGTTGGTGTGATGCTATTTGTGCTTTCAGGTACATATTTTACTGTCTTAATAAGATGAATCTGCAAACTTCTGTTGCATAGTTAAAGTGTCTGCTTGCAGTGCCAAGAACTGCTGGTTCAAGTCCATGCGTACTGTGATAAATGCAGCACTGTATACAACCTGAAGTTTTCCAGGATAAATATATGAGAAAAGAAAAGCATTAGTAGAGGACAGTTGGGTCAGAAAGAGAGCATGGAACTGTATGGAGGCTCAAAATTTCAATGCTCTTTTCCTGTTTCCTGTCCTGCTGACATCTGCTTATCACTCACAGTGACATCAAGGGAGACTATGGTTGTGGTGATGGCATAATTCCTGCTGTTACAGCACTACTGTACACTAGTTCCCAGTCATTTCATATGCCGCACACAGCAGAAGTAAACTGCTGTTCATTTATATGAAGTACATCATAACAATGATGGTGTTTACTGTCAAAGTTTCAAAAAGGAAGAAATTCTATAAAAAGTGTCTACAGCAAATTCACATCTATGTTTCATTTCCTTCAAAATCAACAATATGTCAACTACTGAATGAATATTGAACTGGTTTTGTCAGAAAAGGAGTAACTGTAAGCATGTTCTTTCTGAAGAAACATTAGATTTTACTAGAGCACATTTATAAGCATGACCAAATTTGGACTCAAACAGAATTAAGTAATACAATAGGTGAAATTACAAAATGAAGAGATTCATGTGTATTACTCAACAAGATTATTATGGTAGGAGGTTCAAATGCAAAGATCTGAATGAAAACCACTAAAAATATTATTTGCAAATCCTGTGTTTTGAAAGCATATCCAGATCTCAAGAATCTCATGGTACAGATATTCATACAGAATTTTAATCATAAATGCCAAAGATCAAGGCATAAATGATGACTAATATCATCTGAAATGTCATGCCTTACAGCCTGGGAGATGTGTATCAGTGTTTCAAAACTCTCTGACTCTGTCATTTTGCATCTATCATGATAATGAACATGGTAAATTCTTCTAAAAGTCATTACTTTTGGTCTGCATGACACCATATACTAAAAGACAGCGAACTTCATAGTCATGGCGACAAAGAACTGAATGTGGGGGTCCTTTCAAGGTAGGGTCTTGTAGGAGACTCTGGTTATGGTTTCATTGGGAATTTGACAATCTGAGCAACTGTCAGCTTCTGAAAAAATAAGTCTGCAAGGTGTAAAAATATTTAAATAGCTATGTCGCTTATATATACATGTACGTACTTCCATTGTATGCTATTTTTGCTTTTCTTCTCGATGAGACCAATGCCTTCCAGAACGTTGGTTATGTCATATATTCTTCTTTTCTGCCTCACAGCCAGTATATCAGCAGCCTTAAACAAAAATTTAAAACACGCTTGTCACTTGAACATAAAACAGATCACAAAGCAACGACCGTTAATCCACGTGAATATTTCAATGAGCACATGGTGTTCCTGACAGTTGCGATACTAGTTACGAACAATCACTGTTTCCCACTCAAAAATATTTACTTACTACTTTCAAATCCAGTACACCATCTCGTGCCTTTTGCAAGAGAGAAACAAACCGGGTAGTCAACAACCCCAGGGACTTTTCAAACCTACTTTGTTGACTGTCAGCCATTTTGGTTTAACCGTTGTCAAACTTTAAATCGCGGATATTTAAACGTCTTGAACGAGAACACAGATCATATACGAACGAGAATAATCGCTAGATGCGATGTAACGGCCACGAGCACGAATTAGACCAACGCGTCAAGGATTACTACAGCTGACATTCCGTACATGCTCTGTGATCCATAGTTCCGTAGAGTTAGGCGGCAACGATTGAGGAGGATTAACCATGAGTTTTGGAAGCGTGTTAGTTTTTACTGCAAAAGGGAAACCGTGCGTTTCGGACATTCATGCATACTGTAAGACGTTTGACGCATTCGGTCACAGTTTTTTTGGTAATCTCGAAAATGTTAAGGCTGCCTGTTAGTTTTCCCTGCAGATTGTTTACAAAACGTGCGCCGCAACCGTACACAGTGCGTGCCAGATGCTAATTTCGCTAGTTACCAGAAAGGTGTGTATTATACAGAAACCATGGTATACAGTTCTTTTCCGTCAAGCATTAAAATCCTAACTTTATCTTTATGTTGTTCATCGCGTTATGTAGTGTTACATAAACAATTCAAAACCCACACATTTCATATTTGTATGGTATTAAACTATGATGTGTTTGACATCCTTATACTACAGAAGATCTGTAGAATGTAAAATAATTCGAATTATGTTTGTATGATTACAAACTCTCTCGGCACCAACAAATGCGCAGTTCTATGTATATTATATATTTTACTATAACTTTTCTCCTACATGTTTCGGCGCAATTGCCATCGTCGGGGAGCTTACACCAGTATTGTTAAAAACGTGCACATTTTACTATTAATTTGCTCCTACATGTTTCGGCACAATTGCCATCCTCCGGGAGCTTACCTCAGTGTTGTTAAAACATACAGCAATCCATGAGGATGGCAATTATGCCAAAACTTGTGGAATTAAATTAATAGTAAAATACATTATATATAGAATTGTGCATTTGTTGGCGATGATAGAGGTTTTGTAAATCAAATCACAATACATGGAATGAACAACATGAAAGTATATTTGTAGGGTTAAGTGATATGCACTTGTACAGTAAGCCATAATTTTTCTCTAAGATAAAAAGGGACGAAAATCTGAATAAAATCTGGATACAGGGTGTACTGATGTATATATACAATGTGTAAGCCTAACATCATTTTGCAGGAGTTTTTTTTTTTTTTAATAATATTTCCTTGATCAAGACATTTCCTACTCCTTAAGGAACCTGAAAGTTCATCTCAAACACCCATCATTGGCTCCCTTTTTAAGCTGGCTAAATCCAGTTCACATTTTCACTTACTTTTTCTTTGAATATGCAAAGCAGAGCAAATTTTCCCATTTCATTCCATTGAATTTTCCTGGAGAGTGAAGTGTTAATTAACTCTTCATGATCTTAACCCTGCAACCGATGGAGACGAATGGTCAGATTTAGATCCAGCCTGCTTTACCCTGATGGAAAGAGCACATGATACCCATTGACTTTTCTTTCGAGATACTTTTATAACATTATCCTCTCATTTATGCCTAAGTATCCTTGAATTTACTGGACAAAATTCTATATGCATTTTTTATTCCCTGCATGTATGCCTCATGTACCACCCGCTTCATCCTCCATGTCATCATCCAGACACCAGCATGAGATTGTATGGAAGCATGACTATGAATATGGGGTGGAAATCAGGGCTATGGCATGTATACCAGCTTCCATGAAAATCAGGATGTGGTTCATTATTTATTAATAGATCTTTCTTTCTCCCTCACTCAGTTACAGATATGATAATACAAGTCCCAATTTCCTTTTAAAATGAAAGAAATGGGCCATGAGTTGAACAGAACAATGCAAACTCAATTTTGAGCATTACTGTTAAATCTTTATTCATAACATACCATGCATTTGATTACAAAACATAACCAAAATAACAATATTAATAAATGCAAATGCAGTGTATCTATTATCAATCTACATTGTTTGTGTTTGGTTCAGGTTTAAACCTCTTTAACATATTACATTAGTACAGGCCATAATGGAACAGTATATTTAAGCTCCATTTCATACATTAAAAGAACACATATTTTAAAATGCACTTTATATTAGTGAGAGAGATTAGCAGACAACATATTGAAGATTTGACGAAAAGTATGATCAACTGTTAACTTTAAACAAATGTCTTTCTTATGTAGCATGGACAGGTTAAAATAGAAAGCAGATGTATGAGTGCTGAAATTCATTAACTTCTATTAGGTGCATGTATTACATATCTGCACTGGCTGTATCAGTTATGGTCAGTCAGTTGGTAAGAGTATTCCATGTATGACGGCAGCACCTTTATTAAGTTTGTTTGTCTGACCTTTGTAATTTTAAGCCACAGTTGTGATAATTGACATTATTGTTATAATCACTTTTATTTAGAACGTATTATTCTCTCATAAGTATAAAATTTATTTTAAGACATTACAGTTTCTTGTAACTGTTCGTAAAGAAAACATTATTGTAAGAACTATTGGAGTATGCTTTTTATGTTTGTTGCAGTAATAACAAAAATGTGTTGCACAATTTATTACACACAATGGCCCATGAAACATTTGCCTCACTTCAGGTAGTTGGTATTCTGGTTTATTTTGCTTGGGTCAGAAGCTTAACCATTACAAAGATCCTGCCCATTCCAGCAGAGTACCCCTGCCAATACTGAGACACCTTGCTCCTGCCATACATACACGTTCACCAGTTTCTGGGTAATTTGTCTTCAGTCATTACAGTAAGAAAGATGCTGTGTTTGGTTGTTCATGAGAAGAATTTCTCAAGTTGTGATTTATAATGAATACATATTTCTAAAAATAAGGAATATGTTGACATATATGTCAGTGCTACAGAAATGGTTAGATGAAGCATGTAGGACTGAATGTTTGGCCACCCCATTTGCCAGAATTGACACTCCTTGATTTTTACTTGTGGGGATATATGAAGGAGTTTGTGTATGAGAATGAATCACAGACACAGATGTACTGTTATGGGACACCCTTAATTCTGTTGCTATCATATAGAACATTCACCGAAGTATGTCGGAAGTAATTCATAATGTCACAAACTGGGCTTGCTTATTCATAGCCAGCGCAGTTGATCATTTCATATAGCAAACAGCTTGTGTACATTATGTCACAATTTGCAATAAATGTCCCATGTAACTGTGTGATGTTTAAGGCCTTAACCTATTGTTACATAAGATTTTGCACTCAGAATAAGCCAATAAACTGCAGTTTGGCAGATCGTGAGTGGGACATTGCATATACCCCTCATATGTAAAGATTTTTATGCTTAATTGTTTAATATATGTGTTCTTCTTTAAAATTTTCCCTTGGAAGAACCCCTGAATCCCATGTGACCTGAGGGACTCTCCATGTATCACCCAGCACCCTACCCCTCTTGTCCTCTTTTTAAAAAAGTGTAACAACCTGTTTCATAGATAAAATTAGTAAATATTTTATCTCATTGTTGGTTGCCATGTAGGAAGCAGAGTGCATAGCCCATTTGAGAGAATGAGCCAAGTTTTATATTCATCAGATTCTCACAGTGGGCATTATATAATGAGAAGGTGCACAGAAGACCTTAGCAATTCTTTGGTTCTCATTCTGTTTACATATGCAATAATGTATTTGGTCAATTTAAATATATATGCTACATTTTAGACGTGTGTATTGATATTTTATGTCCACAATTACCGTCGATACTAGCAAATAAAATGTGAAAATATTCACAATTAGAAACCCAATTCAGGGCATATATTCTGCTTACTGGATTGTGAATGTAGAGAAAACTGTGACTTTCAAATGAGGAGGCATAAAGTTTTTTAATTTTTTTAGAAAAGTTCTGACATGATTGCATTTTTCATTCTTGATATTACTGATTTCTTTATTGTTAAGTAAAAAAATGATTAATAATCCTGTTATTAAAACCTCTTCTACTATTGGAAATCAGAAAAAACAAACAAATTGTACTAGTTTTCATAGTTAATTTTCTCAGCTGAGTGATGCTTTGTGGAGAGGATGGCAGTTAAGTCCATGGAATTGTTGGCAATACTTATTCACATGAACTTGTGTATCATGTTTCTACCCAACCCTCTGCTGCACAGTACTGAACATACTTGGTATTTAAATTTCTGGTCTCAGCAACAAAAAGTAAAAAGAAAAAAAACTTCAACAATATTTGAGGCTCTCATAGTGAACCAAATGCATTATAGTCTGCTGGGATGTAATACTGTGTAGCATTAGAGGAAGAAACACGTGTTTTGAATTAACGTAATTCATCTGTCTTCATGGTTTAAAGGCCTATAAGGGCACTGGAACTAAAGCTCCACATATTCTTAACTTTGGCACTAGAATTGAGTGGTTAGGTCCTCCAGAATGTCTGAAACTTCCGCCAGTCCAGAGCACACTGAATGGAAAATAATTCATGTTTAACCGTTTTATTGCTGCAACAATCTTCACACCAGTGTAAATATTTTATCATTAACTTAAGCATGAAAATGAATAGCTAACATAATAACTGTGTAATCTTCCTTCTCAACAGTTATAGTGCTTCAGTGATAAGAAAGTAGGAAACTTGTAGTAGTAGTAGTAGTATAGTAGTAGTTGTTGTTTCTGCCTTATAATTAAGTCACAAAACTTCATACTACATAAAATATATATATATATATATATATATCTCACAGTTTCACATGTTTCAATACAATTTGGCACAGACTTGTCACTAAAACTAATGTGTCATTAATGAGGCTAATGTGATCTTCCTTTGCCAGGTGTCATACTCTGAAATGATTCCTACATCTCTATGGGATAGACATAGACAAAATGTTATTCCTAGGTGAGTAAATGAATATGCTAAAGCTGAAGTGATTCTTTCAAATGGCAAAAAATTACGAATTATTGACTTTGTTAGCATTAGTGTTTCTGGTTATAGGGAGAAGATATGAACTCTGTTGTATCATGATGACACATTCTGATTGGGTTGCAATGTGTTTATCCACATATTTGCTGCTTATTAAAAACCCTTACATAGAAAAATTTCTTAAGTTTGCACAGTGAATTATTATTAGATGTGTTTATAGAGTTATTTTTAGGGTACAAGTAACACAGAGTTCACAACTTCAAATTGTAAACAAGCAATTTACACCTGAATAACTTCAAGATAACTCCAGGGCTGACACTTGGAGATGATATAATTCAAAATGTCAGAGCAATAAGAACAAAAATCTGTCATCTGCTTGCAGAAAACTGCCTGAACTCCATCACATGGATGGACATAAAAGTTAGTCACTTCTATTCATAGTCTAATATTAGTTTTACTGTGAATCTCTCAAGTGTAAGAGTAAACAAAGTCAGTGTAAAACATATTTGGAAGTAATGAAGTTTTGGATACATTTCTCTTCAGATTACTGTCTTAAGAGTGGCACACTGCAGGAACCCACTGGTCTCACTTCCTGGGTGCCCTCACTTCTATGACCACGCCTCCCCCGCCATTTCGCATTGAATATGGATTCCTATGGTGACTTGAATCTCCACCCCGCAGGCGGCTCTTAGTTACTGTTTTTGTCTCACTTGACTCTATGGTTTCTGTGGACAGCCCTCCTTTGGTGGGGATAGTCTTCTTCGAGTAACTCTGTACAGTGTTTGTCACACTAGGTCTGATGGGGTCATCAGATTTTGATGTGATGCGAACAGTCTCTGAATAGTCATCACTGCCAATACTTCCTCTCCTCACTATTGATGTTGTTGTACCATTGTTGGTATTTCTGAAAGATGGTGTGTGGGTCAGGGTGCTGGTGAAGCTGGGTTTTGGGGATGTGACACGGTCTGTTCCGTTCATCACAGGAGGTCGGTATGGTGATGACAAAGAGCGGCCTCCTTTGATTGAATCATTTTCAGGAGTAGCATTTGTACTGCGAGAACGGAATGAACTGCTGTAATCGAGGATTCTATTTGAAGATACGTTGTTTGAAATGCCATTTTTTAAAAGTGTTTTGTTATGTAGACGCCTTTCAGGACTTGGCGACAGTGGTTTTATGTCCAGATCTTCATCACCATGAAGAGTTCTGTACAGTTCTGGTGCTCTGTCCATCAAACCTTTCAAGAAGAGCTTCTTTTTTGCTTCCTGAGTAGAGGTGCTGTTACTCACATATCCATTACTGATCAAGTTGCTTGTACTTTTAGAGAACCTGTGGGTTTCCTGATTTCTGCTGAAGTCATTGTCTTTATCAAGATTGGCACATGTTGAAAGATCGCGCTGACTACGGCTTATGCTCGCCAAGATTCCAGGGCTCTTCAGTGGTGGTGGAGACTCATTTAACCTATGCAGATGTGGATTTGACTTGTAGATATTAGAAACATCTCGAATCTTAGACCCAAGCAGCTGTGGTGATGATTCTGAACTTCCTGATCCTCCAACATGAACATTAAAGCTCTTGCTGCGTGCAAGGTTTGAGCGATAGGTCCGAGCAGGTTTTGCAGGCCCTGTAGATGTAGAGATACCTACTCCACTCTTCAGTGGTTTACTGATTCCTATAGAAGATGTGGGAGGGGTCACATTATTGATTATGGAAACGTTGATCATGCTGTTGGAGTGACGCTGGTGTGATTTGTTGATTTGATTCATGTGACTGGATTCTCTCTGGTGAGAATTATTTGCGATGCCATTCCTTTGAATGTGCGTTTGACTCTTGACACGCTCATCATAAAGCTTGTGTGGTAATGTGTGAGTACTCCAACTCGGGTTTGGTTCTCTACTGGGGCTGTATGAGCCTCTACCTGCCAGTCGACTTGTTGATTTGCTCAGACGTCCCAGTGTGTTACTGCTGTGAGTTCTGAAAGTCCAAACATAACAAATAAGGAGCATTCATTATCTGCAGTTCATGGCATTTACTGCCATGAAGTTTGTATGTGTGTCATTTTCATGAAGCCCATGTAATAACTCACAACTTTTATAGTGTTTTAGTCATTTGGTGTATCAAATAAATCCTTGTGTTCCAGGTAACTCATAGTGCTCCCCATTTTTAAGCTGTTTACTTTCTGACATGTTTATTCCATTCCTGGTGTTCATGGACAAGTCAGTTACCAAGTGCTAATATGTGACATTTATGCTTGTTTTTTATATTAGCACTTTGTATGGGAATTTTTCTTTAAATATGGCATATATCAGTGACTCAGAAGTTATTAAGGTGTTGTCTGTTGGAACAAAAGTGTGGCAGTTATATGTAGAGTTTATAAATCCAGAACATGGTAAGAGTAAAAAACCTAACATATGACAGCCAAATTGTGTGGCGTGACACTCAATTTATACTACAGTTTTCATGGTTACAATGGATAATTGTTTTTCTTTCCACCGTTCATCCCCACTGACTCCCTGTTAAATGATGCAGAAAAAATGGGTATCAATGTAATTTCATACTTTGACTGCACACACAAACCAAAAAGGGAAATGTGGTACCAGAGTGATATTATTAGTACAGTTGTAATTGTTGAAGTGGAGATAAAATGTTACAATTTTTAGTACCTTGGCATCAGATGGTGCCTGTCCCGTCTTTTATCTCAACCATAAATTACATAAGAATTACTACTAATTTTCAGTATGTGGTAGTCTTAGTGTTGTCTATGAAGGCAAGGTTCAGTTTACTGGCTAATAGTCAACCCAGCTGCACTGGTAATACAAGTTTGATAGTTAGGTTTAGGTTTATTTTGCTTTCCATCTATCCTTTACAAGGTCGTTGACCACAAGGATATAGAAATTGTCAAGTACATTAACCCTTAGGCGACTAATGTCATATATATATGGAGCACCCATTCTTGATGTTTCTAGATCACACACAACGACGCAGCACAGTCGG
>JGI20169J29049_11449113_pt1 | contig 10953 bp, 2 predicted proteins | sample TergutNc150P1_FD_29049 | JGI IMG/M metagenome (IMG submission 29049) | reverse complement strand
TTGGCCGCAGACAGAGCAGTTTTCACCATGTCTACGTGGTTTTCCTCACATGGTATTGCATGATAACTTCTTGTATTTATCCATACGTAGTGACGTTTGGTATCTTTGTTTCAATGTTTCATTGAATGAGTTCGTTACGTTGCGGAAGATTACGTAAAAATCACATGAGAACGGAGAATGTCAGTGTCTTAGGACACTTGATCTGCCTACTGGTTCTAAAATTATGTGAGCTGTGTACGTGTTCGTGCAAATTAGAACTGTCTCATTAGCACGAAAAAATTACTAAATTGTGATGATGATCCATGACTAATTGATTCGACTACAAATTGTTCATCGTCAGGCTATTAAATATAAATTTTTAAATTTCTTAAATTTAGTAGCCTGATTATAACCACCAAGCTGTATAAAAATTGCAACCCTGTAACACTTTACTTACAAATAAATAAAAATTGTGTTTGATGAATATTTTAATAAACAAAAAAAGAGGATTTTCTAAAAATAAAATTGGGAAAACACCCGTAGTCTAATACTTTCTTCTTGTAGACTTTCTTCTACAATCTTACTGTAAAGTTATTTTCTAAACTTTTCTGTACGAAGAGAACTACAACAGTGTAAGATTATATAAAAGAAAGTTTCAAAATTTCAGTAATTGTTTCTACTTTTGTTTCTTAATTTAATCTTCACAAAAACCTCTTAAGCTTACCTTCATCCTAAGAAGCCTTTACCAATAAGCCGCAATCAGATTTAAAAATCTGCATTTATAACTCATAAAATTAGAGGTAAATTCGTATAAAAATATAAATTCTCTTCTCGCTATTAAGTATATCGAACTCTGGGGAGAGGTACCTTTTAATGTGGTAGATTATATGAAGTTTGTACGAGATTATGTTACACGAGATGCATGTAATACTGCAAAGTATTTTGTCTTTGTGTCTTTCCACTTTGTTTTAAAGTGACTCATTATAATTCCCCAGTATTTAATTTAAAATAAAATACTGAGGGAAAATTAAAGCATGAGAGATAATATTTTGAAAACGTAAATATTTAGAAGCGGGTGTATGTAAATTGTGTTTATTTATTGCATTCATATTGTCTAAGTATAAATTTGCTATATTTTCTATTTTTTTCAAAGCAGATCATTGTTGAAATTATCCATTTTTATAGGGGTATTAAATGTTACGCTCCGCTATTGAAACCACGAAATGCGTTACTACTTTTGCAAAATCACAGTAAAAGAACCGTCTTTAAAGCGTAAAATATGCCTTGGTGCAAATCCAAAAGCTCCTCGAAACTCAAGTGTTTTTTTATGGAAGTGATAATCAAGCATCGATGCGTAATTTGTGTCTTTCTTGTTCCTTAGGTAACTGAAAATCTAAACACAAATGAAATAATATAATTTTCGTTGAAAAAAATTACATTCTCAGAAAAAGAGATATCTATTTCCCTATGGGAATCTCGAATTGAATTACTACATTTGCTGCAACAAGCGATAATGATATTAGTTTATTGAGTTAACTATGCCCATAAAAACTTACGATACATTTATGGAAAATTTTAAATTTTAAATTTTGTTTTTCTTCATTTCTTAAGTTAAGTTGAATTTAAAACAAAGAGAAATAATAAAACTTCAGTAGAAAGCATCTTATATCCTCAATCAAGAACATCTAATGTAGAATGTAATTTAATTCCCAAAACAAAATAAGTTCTCGATCAGGATTATCTGATTGATAAAGTAAGTTGCTTCCGCCTGAAAATTTATTATCGATAGGGCCATTACACAAGGGAACAGTTATATTAAGCTAAAGACATGAAATGCCCGAAAGAAAAGATAAAAAATTGTATATTTTCAGGAGATTGTAAATTTTCAAATGAAGAAACTTCTATTTAAAATTATGGCACATACTTTAATTGTATAGGAATTTAATTCAACTATAATTTAAACAAAGATATGATGAATGAAATAACCGTTCAATTTTACTGGTACTTGCAAATGAGCTCAAAATTTAGGTACATTAAAAAAAATTAGTGCGTCTTATCAACGACACAATGTTACTTCTGAAATGACACTTACACTGCTCTATTTATCACAAGAACGCTACCTTCAATTGTGACATTCAGATGTATAACATTTCGAGGTTTCCAGAATTAAGACAAACGCCATATTTTGCGTAGTACAATGTACAGTTAAGATCATTTTTAGTTATTTTCATTGTGAAATATTCTTTGTCTGAGGTGGTTTTCATTGCAGGGTATACAAATGAACTGGACGCCGCAAACTCATAGAAAGTAACGAGGCTGAACTACACTATTCAGCCATTTGCCAGACAGTACATTGATGCTAATTTATACGTACAATTGCTTGCAGCAAATGAATAGCACGTTTTTTTTCTATAACAATGTATGAAGATCTGAAAATTTTCTGCCGTTTATTATAGATTTAATTTCCCATAAATTAGGATAACTTGTAGGACTGCGAACTTTACAACTAATAGGTATCAACAAAAAATGCCTGTATTCGGCCTATTTATTAGTTGTTAATTTAAAGGTCACAAATACTGAAAAGTGAAAATTTCACTTGTTATATACTCCAAATCATGCACTTTTGTCACACTTTAAACAAGCTCACTTTAACATTTAATAACACTATAATTTTAAAATATGTTCGTAAAAACAAATAAACTCCCACATGTTTTGGTCATTTTTATTCGTCCAAACCTCAGGGTCCATATGCCGTGCTTTGTGCCGTTATTATAATGTCTCCCTCTGATTGCCTTCGTTAAATATTTACATGGTATGTGGCTGTTTGTGTATATCATTTGCAATATAACAGTTCAGTTAGAATAAATTCCACGAGATTTATTATGTTCAAGATATGAGAAGTGAAGCATTTGATCGGGGGAAGCAGACTTGCATATTTTTATGTGTGCTTGGTGCTCTTATCAGTGGAAAGTCTGTTATACGTTATACGATCTCTCACAGCTCCCACATACATTACGAAACACTTTACAAACAGACGTTCCACTGACAAGAGCACCAAGCACACGCACAAGCAGGTCAGTCTGGTTCCCCCGATCAAATGCTTCACTTCTCATATCTTGAACATAATGAATCTCGTGGAATTTATTCTAACTGAACTGTTATATTACAAATGATATACGCATTGGGCCACATACCATGTAAATATTCAACGAATGCAAATCAGCGGGAGACATTACAGTAATGGCACAAAGCACGGCATATGGCCCCTCAGGATCGCCGAATAAAAAGGACCGAATCATGTAGGGTTTTATTTGTGTTTTCAAATATGTTTTTAACATTTTATTGTTTTAAATGTTAAAGTGAGTGTGTTTTAAAGTGTGACAAAAGTACATGAGTTGGATTGTATAACAAGTGTAATAACGTGCACGTTGCGACGGTAAATATTGGAAAAATTCCAGTTTCAATTCGTTGAAGTTACGTGGCAGCAGTCATCCATACGTACAAAAAGGTCAATAATTGATGTAAATGTGAGCGTGTTTTGGTCATAGTGTTTAGTGGTAAGCGGCGAGAAATAAGCGAAAGGAAAATTATGAGGTTCTTGATTTTGAAGTTCCTGATTCAAACCTTTTTGGAAGTATCACGGTTTTTAAATGCTAAAATCGACTTTCCAAAGTAGAATATTGTTTACATTATCAAGATGGAGACTTGGAAAAATAAAAGCTTTTAATTTACAGAAATTGGTTAATTTTCATGCTTTATCAAATCGTAACTAAATATTTACGGAACCAAAAAAATTTCCAAATCCCTACTTTCAATTCGACAATTAGCACTTTTATATGCTGAAACACATCTCATTTTTCGGATTTTTTGGAACCAGTGGTTTTTAGTTGCCTTAAACTGATTTTATTTTTCTATACATTTACAGTTGTTTCTTCTTAATTGACTTTTGGAAACATCACCTTCCTTCGGGTTTTTCTTTAGTTCTTTTCATTAACATTTAGTCCATTGGGAAAATCTGTATTTCAGTTTTACATTTGGCAAGGTAGATATGTTAATGTTTATCTAATAAATATGTTAACAAATGTTTTTAGCTTATTCGTATAGATAATTTCCATTTCTAATAATATTCCTTTCAGCATTTCCCTCAATATATAATAGAATGTTTAAAGAATTTTGCATGTATCAAGATCTGTTTCGAAAAATCTCAATATTATCTACATATGGCAACATTAGATAGTAATATCAAATCCTTCTAATTTTGGGGAATAGAGTGCACGGCTAACTTAATTGGACACTTGGACACCTAAGTGTGAATTATTCAATGCGCCCTAAACGAACGTATTTAGTGAAATGGAAGCTATGTAATATGGGAGTGTTGAATGTGTCGAAACGCAGATAATTTTACGTGTTTTCTGGTTGTGATAATGGTCTAAAATCCTGGTTTTATTGAAATGAAAATCATAAAGTTTTTGAACAGTTCTACACTATATAATAGTCAGTCTGATATTCTGTTGTTCTGGGTTTCAGCATGGGTTATGAGACTATTGATAGTCCCTAAACAAACATTAATTACTTTATTACATAATCAAACAAAATTATGTAAATTTTGTATGTGTATTTCAGATAATTAATTATGAAATTGGTTACAGAATACCTCCTCTGATTTTTTTGGTACCGTTAAAAGATTGAAGAGACAGATGGAAAAATGGCGCAATAAAAAATATAACAGTTTTTCGACAAGTACAGTTATTTTATTTTTGTACATTTTCAATTAAATATTATTTGATTTTCACTGAACACTTCTTAAACTGAAATTAATCTTGTCAAAACTTTACACATAAAGTACGATCAGACTTAAAAAGCCGCATTTATATCTCACAGATTTAATGGTACTTTCGTTTGGAATTATCGGTTCTCTTCTCGCTATTAACTTTATTGTCTTCTGGGGAGTGCCACCAAGTAATTTTGTAGATAATATAAGTGTTGTAGCAGGATACACACCTACTTGAGCAGCTTGTAATTCTGAAATATATTTTGATTTTTGTGCCTCTCAACTCTATAAAATGAGCCATTCTAATTCAACAGAAATTACGTACAAATAGGGAAATGTTTAAAAATTTAAGCATATAAGATAAAGTTTTATACATTAATGTGTGGAAATTGGTTTTGTAAGTTTTTCTTATTTGTAGCATTCATACTATATTTTTTAACAAATCACCTAGTTACTTCCAATGCAGATCATTGCTGAAATTATTAATTTTCATGTGAGTGGAAAATTATATGATTCCTTATGGGAGGCTTGAAATTAATTACTACATCTGCACCAATCACAGCACTGAAACTTTCTTGGTAGATTTAATTATGTCTTATTGTTAGTAAAAAAACCCTCAAAACGTTTGTTTAATTATTGTGTAGGGAACAGCCCTAAACGTCAGTGCGTTTACTGTGCTTTTCTTCCTGGTTTATATAGACAAATTTAAGTACACCAGAAAAAAATAATTTTGCATTGGAAAATCACTTACATTCCCAATATGATACATCTTACCCAAAAATAATTTGTTTTTAAAAATTGAAATTTTTGGTCAGATTTGTCCGATTTGGAATGTATTTTTTTCGATTAATTATGTGTTATAGATTGAGCCATAACAAAGAGGCTTTAGTTATATTAAGCTAAATACACAAAACAAAAAAAAAACTTTGAAAAATGGGAATTCTCCCTTTCATTATGTTATTAAATTGCAAAGGTCGAAATATTTTTAATTATTCTATATACTTTCTTTGTATACGAATTTAATTCAAATGTATTTTAAGAGAAGTTATGAAAGACTGAACTAAGCGGAGAATTTTAATGGTAATTTAGAATATATTTCTCAGTTTTCAGTAATTTAAGAAAAATATTGTTTTCCATTTTATGTTATAAAGACACAATGTTGATTGAGAAAAAACTAATATTCCTCGAATGGTCACCCGGACGCGCCTTCTAGTCTGACAGTCAGATACACAATATTTCTATGATATAAGGTATTTTGAAAACGCAAAATTTTGCATTGTATAATGCACCCTTATGAAATTTTAAGTTATTTGACTTTGTAAATTATTCTTTGACTGTGTGTGGTTCGTACTGCATGAAATAGGAAAAGATGGCTGAAGCGAACTCAGAGAAAGAAACTTGGCTGAACTACAATATTCAACCATTTGCCAGGCATTTCTTTGGTTCCATTTCATCCGTGCAACTGCTTGCAGCAAAGACTGACATATCTTTTTCTGTTTAAAGCCCTTTTGAACATCTGACATTATATCTGGCGTTTTGTAAGCATTCGAACAACCATAAAATAAGATTATTCGACGGTCCTTAACCTGCCGATAATTTGTCAGATTATCATGAAGTGTTTGGAGAGAACTGTCGCAAGCAGTTGTACGAATGAGATTCCATTAAAAAAAACTGCCTGGAAAATGGCTGAATTGTGTAGTTGAACCACGTTTCTTTCTCTGACTTCTTGCAAGCCATCTGTTTCTTTCTCTGAAGGACAAACCATCATTAAACGCAGAATATTTTACAAATCCAAATATATAGAATAGTCATAAAAGTACTTGTACAATGCTAAACAAGGCGTTTGTCAAAACTATGTATGCTTATGCATCAAAGAATCAGAATTAAATTAAATCCTCGTAAAAAATAGAGTAGTTCTAGTGTCATTTCACAAGCAATATTATTTCGTTTTTTATGTAAGATAGAACTCACAATATTTTCTTAACTTTGTGAAATATGAGACTTCCGTTATAAGTATTAAGTAACAGTATACACTTATTTCATTCTTTCATAACTTCATTTAAATTGTCGTTGAATTAAATGAACACACAATGCTTTGTTCAACGCTTCTGAATAAATATGGCACATCCACACATACGGCGTATAAATGAATATTTCTTTAAGTGTTAGTGTAAAATTCCAACGGACGAAATATACAGTGGCCAGTTGGGTGTGAAATTCTTTTTGAAAAAGCTGATATTTACAACAATGTGATAAAACGTACAGTAAATATTGTTGTAAATATATGTATTGAATTTTGTGTGTGGAGCTCCTAATTTTCTTATATTATGCCTTAATGGATTCTGTAGAATATCTGACTGAATTTTGGAGTTTAGATTGTACTAATCATTATCTGATTACATCATATTGCGATTTTACTTTTTTGTAATAAGAAAATACATTATCTTAAAAAACCTAGAGACAAATACTACTGACCAGATCTTTCACAACATACTTACGTATAAATTATAGCATAGAATAAACTTTGAAGAAATATATTAAAATAACTTGGGTACTACAAATGGTAATAGTCGTAAGAAGAAAAGAGCTCGCAGTTATACAGAGATTCTAATAAGATTCGAATATCCATACTATCAGGCTTTTGGAGCTTCTCTACTCAGCACTTGTGAAAACGAACACATATTTCTTCCAAAACCAAAGTCCGTGCATATTTCCTCAAACATCAATTTACAAACCATGAAGGAAATGTCTGTAAGCTAACAAGGAACAGCCGTACATCTCTATGAAATTGAAAAATATTTGTATTTTCGATGCAACACTCAAATTGTGGTGAAAAAGTAATCGAAGGAAATACTGAAATATATGTCACTAAATGATGAAAGCGAATTAGAATACCCTTTGAGCTCTGGGTTGTTAAGGCAGAATTGTAGTTGGGGAGGGGTTTGTGTGAAAGTCGATTACTCACTCTGCGGTTCGATGTTTTCAGTTTATAAAGGACTATCGACACAAAAAATGGGAAAATTTGGGATACATATATAGGAATAAAACATGCAAACTTCCTTATTATTTTGTATTAGGTACTGTGTAATTTTAAGAAATTTTGTGGCATAAATTGACAACAGAATGCAATAGAAAACCGACAATTTCTCTGCATGTCTTATGATAGAATAACGTCGTTTTACTCTAGAGTTAAATTGTCACATTCAGTTTTCCTTTATATATAAGGACGACATTCAAAATATCAAGTTTAAGCCGCTATCTCAGAAATAAATTTAATAAGATTTGTTGATTTCTCAAAACAACCAACGAAACTATATATATTTCTTAAGAAATGGGTATATCAGTTGCTATGACACTAAGGCTTTTAGGATTTACTGGAAAAACAAGTAAGCCTGACATCCAGTAATATTGCAAACGAATGTTGCAGCTAAATGTGGCCCCAGACAGAGCAGTTTTCGATATATCTGCATTGTATCGTCACAAGATATTTTACAATATCTTATTGTATTATTCCATACGCAGGGACATTTAGGACATTTTGTTGCAACTGATCTTGAATGTGATCGTTATGCCGCCTAATATGACGTCAGAATGAGAGCGGACAATTTCAGTGCCTTAGTTAAAGTGATCTAATTATTGGTTCATGAAATATCTGAGTTGGGGACGAAGTTTTGCAAAGTAGAACTTTCTTATCTGCATTTGTTACGTTCGTTATGATACAACTACATTTTTCGACTAAAACTTTGTCATGTACAGGTCATTAAAATTTAATTTTAAATTTTAAGAAATTTAGTGGCCTGACGATATCCACCCAATTGTTTAAACATGCGCCTCTTAAATCCCATCAGACCTTATAAATTCTTTTTTGAATGGTGAATAATACCTTGTGATATACACAAAGGGAACGGCATTTCCATAAGAAAATTTGCAATATATTCGATTTTTTATCCTTTCTTTTTTCAGACTTTTTTCACATACCTCGTCTGAAATTGTTTCTAAAATTTTTTCGAATAAAGCTGCAAAAGTGTGTATTGTTGTATTTATATATGACAGAATTTCAACAAGATCAGTAATTGTGTTATTCTACATATTCATTCAATTTCATTCAAATTTTTTAACTTCGCCAAATGCCTGTTATGTTTAATTTAATCTAGAGGAACGTCTAAACTTAAACTGCAGACATAAAATGCTGCCTTTATTTCTCTCAAATTTAATGGTAAATTCTTTTGCAATTATAGGTTCTCGTCTCGCTATTAACTGTATTGAATTCTGGGGCGTGACACCGTGTAATTTTGGTAGATTATGTGAACGATGTAGCAGAATACGTTATTGAACATCATGTAATTTTGAAATGTATTGTGATTTATGTGCTTTTCCACTATGGTTTAAAGAGAGCCCTTATAAGGCTATTGAGTTAAGGAAAAAAATAGAAAAATTAAAAATATAAGAGAGAAAGCTTACTGTATGAAAAAATGGAAGATTTGAAATTGTTGTACCTAAACGGTGCTTATTGATTGCTTTCATACTCTTCATGAATAGGTTTTTTATACATTTCGTGGATATTTTCAATTTACTTTATTTTTAAATAAGTGATTTCTCATGCGGGTGATAAATTTTCGAGTACTAAATAATCGCCGTCAACAATGAAATTATATTTTAATTTTTTTATTTTTAACTTTTTATTATTACCAGCTTTATACACAAATTTCTTGTTCATTTATACAAATTACATTAAATTAAATTCCTCTACAGGTTTCGAGAGCATTCCGCTCTTCATCAGGAGCTCCACGACCCACATTGTATATATGCAGCCTCTGGTATCGTCACTCTCTGCAAGTGACTGTCTTGTGCAACCGCTAAGGAAGGACACGCCATTCCTTCCTTTGCGGTTGCACAAGACAGTCACTTGCAGTGAGTTTTGATACCAGAGGCTGCATATGTACAATTTGCGTCGTGGACTTCCTGATGATGGGCGGAATGCGCTCGAAACATGTACAGGAATCTAATTTAATATAATTTGTTTAAATGAACAAGAAATTGTGTATCAAGTTGGTAATAATAAAAAAGTTATATTATGATGCACAGCAAACCTAATATCAAGATTTTTAAATTTATTTTTTCAACATACAGCCCTGTATCTCCTCTCGTACTTAATATGTACTTGTTTTGGTGGTGAATGATATCTTAGGATGTATATGCAAAAATATAGACTGTCCAAAATGAAAATTGGGAAAGATATTTGTTACCTAATACCTTCGTTTTGCAGTCTTGTTTTCACACTCTTCTTTTGAAGTTCTTTGTTTAACTTTCTATACGAATAAAAATACAGGCCTTTATGTAATTATGACCATATATGAGAGACATTCACCAAGTCCCGTAATTGTGTCTTTCTACATTTTTCATTCAAAGATTTAATCTTCATCAAGTTTCTGTTAGGGGTTACATTAATCTTAAAAACCCTTAACACGTAAGTTTCAATCTGATTTAAACTTGCTTTTATATCTCCCAAAATCAATATCAAATTCTTTCTGAATTATAGATTCTATTCTCACTATTAACATTATTGCCTTCAGGGGCGTGGCACAGTGTAATTTGTTAGATTAAGTTTAGATAAATTTGGTAACTAAAGTCTAAGTTCCCCTATGGGAATCAAGAAATGAATTAATTCTTTGAGTCCAGTTACCGTAGAGGAACCTTCCTTTTAAATCAATTATTTCTTATTAGAAAAATAAAGGCTCTCTAAACACTTAAGGAAACAATCAAAATTCGTTGCGTTGTGTTTTTCGTATTAGTTTCTGTAACTACAAACCTAAATACATTAAATAAATTTGCTTGTTTATGTAACTATATATGTAAATGCACAAATAAAATATAAATTTTCAGTCGAAAACAACTTCTATTCTCAAACCAATAATCTAATTTTGAATGTAATTTGTTTTTGAATTCAATTTTTGTTCTCGATCAGAAGTATCTCATTGGAAATATAAGAAATATAAAGTACGTTCATACTACTAAAAGCTATAAACTCTCAATCTGAGGCACACAGACAACGTGCTATATAAACTGTACAGATCATTTAACATCTTGCAGAAACCATTAAGGCTGAATATATATGAAAAGTCGAAGCTTCACTCTGAAGTTTAAGTGTATAGATTTACAAATATATTTATTGTGCTTTCATTATCAAATTCTTAAAATATATT
>JGI20169J29049_11449115_pt1 | contig 10979 bp, 2 predicted proteins | sample TergutNc150P1_FD_29049 | JGI IMG/M metagenome (IMG submission 29049) | reverse complement strand
CTATTTTATTCGTACATTGCTGGATCTCTACATGTTTCGGGCCCACAGGCCCATCTTCAGGAGAGTTCGTACAGCTGTTCACACAACCATTGGTTCTCACGGTATCTGTACCGCTCTGGTCGCATGCTCTGTATGACAACATACAGAGCACGCGACCAGAGCGGTACAGATACTGAAACAATGGTTGTGTGAACAGGTGTACGAACTCTCCTGAAGATGGGCCTGTGGGCCCGAAACATGTACAGATCCGGCAATATACGAATAAAATATTGACATCAGTTGGTTTTCATTCCATATGACAAATATCTTACAGAATACAAGAAGTAGAAATACTAAATTTTTTATGAAGATGGATTATTAACATTCCTAACTATCTTGTAATTTTGAAATTTTCCAACGTATGGGGCAGCATGGTTAATGTACACCAGCCCTGATTACAGGCCTGTTCTTTAAAATAGAACTGTTTTTATTCAAATTTGGAGTCACCTACTGTGTCTTACCATATATTTACTCTTGTGCTATGTGTGAATAGGAAAGACACCATGCTACATCTCCAGATGGGGACAAGGATCGAGATGCGTTGCTGGTGGATCTATTGGATGAGGGTCAAGAGATCGTGCTCAACTTGCGGCATCTGCAGCTACGCCCACACCCATGTTTTCGTGATGGGAACCATGTAGAACCAGTCAATCTCTACCACAAAGTGGGCCATGGCAAACTGGACATGTATATCATCAGCCCTGCAAAGGACAGCCGTGAGATCAAGGAATTCCTGTCTAAGTGGAACAACAATGACCCTCGGCTTTTTGCTGGGAGGAAGGAAAGTGGAAGCCTTAAAGACTTCCATTTCCCTTTGCAGAATCTCGTGTCTATCTGTGCTCTTTTAGTGTGGCAGCCAGCGAATCCTAATGACACCATCACCCGAATTCTGTTTCCTGGAAGTACACCTCAACATAAAATCTTTGAAGGCTTGGACAAATTGAAACATCTAGAATTCTTAAAATATCCAGTGTGCACAGCTAGGTCCATTTCACCGTCCGCTTCAACTGTAGGTATCACGAGTCGTGCAAGTAGCAAGCAGAGGTCTGCCCCAGCTGTCATCGACAAGTTGCTACCTGGAGAAGGAGTCAAGGCAGTATCTAAGACCATTGGATCCACCACAGAGACAAATAAGCAAGTAATTAAAACAGCAACTATACCAGTAGCTGGACATATGCCAGATACAAAGCAAACTAAGCCTGTGGCCACCACAACCCCCATTTCTGCCCCAGCGCCACCGCCCATGAAGCAACTGTCCCAGACCAAACAAAAGGTCGACAAACTGACTTCCAAAACAGAGCCACCAAAGATGAAGACTGAACTTAATAAATCTCTAGAAGTGGAGAAAAGCAGTGCCAAAACTGAGAAGGCGACAAAATTGACTGTGACTGAAATGTCCAAATCTAGAGTCGAACCTAAACCCAAATCCGAAACTAAGACTTCCATCAGTAAGTCAAAAACTGAAGCTAAGGCCACAAGATCAGTGGAAAGGAAGAGTCAAAAGCCTCCCATCGAAAAGAAGAGTGAATCAGCCAAATCGTCACCCACAACACCTAAGAAATCTGTTGAAGGAAAGATGAATGGTGTTGCATCTAAAGCTGAAACAGCAAAACTCTCAAGAGCATCAGGTAAGAGTCAACCATCACCAATTGCAACTCCAGCTAAGAGCACAAAAGAAGCCAACAACCGAAAAGTAGTAGAATCTAAATATCAACATGTTTCACGAATGTCGTCAACATCTCGAGGTTCTACAACCAAGATGAGAGGGAAAGAACAGCAAGAGACTCCAACTTCAACAAAGGCTGAAAGAAAGCCAATCAGTAGGAGGCCAAAGACAGGATCTCCCAGTAAGGCAACCAGTTCTGGTTCTCCAGCAAAGTCTTCCTCTGCAAAAAGTACACCAACACCCTCAGTGAAATCAGACAAAGATGGTGTTATCCGCAAAGTTAAAGGAGAGGCGGATAGGATAATGACTGATTCGTCTGCTGTTTCAACACCTTCAACAGTAGATCCAGATACAGCAGCTTTGAAAGTGAAAGCTGCAGAAGTCTCTGAAGCAACAACAGCAATATCAGAATCTGAAAAATTAAGGAAAGAAAAAGAGGAGGAAGTCCCCACTGATAATGAGAATGAGATGGATAAAGTACAGCCTGAGCAAGGAGAGTCAGTTGTAGTATGTGAAAGACCACAGATGGCAGCTGCTGAGCTTCCAGTAGGTGAAGTTCAAGTTCATAAAGAAGATGTTAAAATTGAAAGTCAAACAGAAAAAGTTATGTTGCCTACAGAAGTGGAAGGTCCAGTGGCAGAGGAAGAAGTACAAAAAGAAATGGAAGAAGACAAAGAGTCAGAAGTTGCTGAAGAAATACAGCTAGTTAAGCAAGATGTAATTAAAACATATGACAGTGAAGCTAAAGAGGAAGAAAAAACAGAAGATGTGGAAGAAGAAGAAGGTGAAGAAGAGCTACAACATATTGATGGAACAAAATCCCTTGCAGATGAGCTAGAGCTTGAAGGCAAAGAACATAAAGAAATCAAGGTACAAGAAGAAGAAGAGGAGGAGGAAGAAGAAGAAGAGGATGAGGAGGATGAATACTTGATTATAGAAAAAGAGGAGGTTGAACAGTACATAGAAGACTCATTACAAGATCAAGAAAGTGTTGAATCACATGTTCCAGAAGAACCTGAAGTGAAGGATAGGAGAGATGAGGAAGAAGAAGATGAAGGAGAGCTTCACAAACACTTACGTGATGAGACTGAGTCTGAGAAAGAGAAAAAGCATGATCTTGAAGTCAATGGCTTTCATGAAGAATCCCAGGATGTTATTCAGGAAGAAGGAATGGCATGTATTAAAGACAAGGAATATGGCCCACTTGTGACTGAAGAAAAAGAAGAAGAAATAAATAAGAAGCCAGAAGAAAAACCAACAGAGACAGCAGAACCAGAAAAATTGGAAGCCCTTCAAACCACAGAAGAAGTAAACAAACATGATGAGGCTGCAAAAGAAATTTCTACCAGAAATCAAGATGAAGTGGCAGTATCCAAAGAAATCTCTGCAGAGACAAAGGAACAAATTCAGGAAGAAGTACAAGATATTATCACATCTGCAAAAGAAATAGTCACCAAAACAAAACAGGATAGTGAAATCAAACTTCAGGAAACTGGAGAGGGAGGTATGATAGAGGACAAAAATTCTCTTTCAGCAAAACTAAGTGTAGATGAAAAGAAGGACACTGAAGAAGAAGAAGAAGAAATAAAAGAAGCATCATCAATCAGTCCTGAAGAGAAATTGGATATCTCGTCAGAGAAGAATAGAGAAGTGACAGATGACACTAGAGACACAGATCAGAAATTAAATGAAGAGGAAGGTGCAGAAGTTAGAGCAGCTGACCAGAGGTATCCAGCTGAAGAAAGTCAGCCAGATGAACGATTCTCAATGACTGTGGAGTCTGCAGCGACTACTGCACCCACACTACCGGAAGATGAACGTATACCACTAGATGAGATAAAAGAGATCGTGGAAGAAAAGTATGTGAAAGAGGAAACTAAAGAAGAGAAACAAACTGCTACTGCCACTGTTCCACAGCGACTTGAACAACCCACGACACTTCCTCAAGTAGTAGTTGCTGCTGGTTTTGGTATGTTTGACCCAATGGTACCTCAGTCTATGGTCCATCTTCAGCGTGACATAGTGAAAACTCCGGATGAGGTTGCTGACTTGCCAGTTCATGAAGAGGTGGATCCAGGCATGTATGAGACTGATGAATTTAGCCGGGATTTTAAAAGTAAGGATGACAGCGCTAAGAAACATTCTTCACAGCAAGAGCTGCAAGAATCAAAACAAGAGTCTCCAGAATTTGACAACAAGGGAAAACTGCAAATGAAGTATGGTGATAATATAGAAAAGCCAACTGTATTTCAGGACTCAGAGTCTTTGGACCAAGAGAAAGCACAGATACCAGTTACAGATAAAGATGAAACTAAAAGAATTACTGAGACTGAGTCTAGGCAGAAGACAGAAGAATCAGAAACTCCTGTTACTGACATTCTAAAGGATGCAAATATGATTGGAAGTATTGAAAAGACACATGATGTGAAAGAAGATGCAGATGACTTAAGAGATGAGAAAGACACTGAATATCACATACTTACCACAGAAGAGGCTGTGAAAACTGAAGAAATACATAAATTATCAACTGCAATAGAAGCAGTTCCAAAGTCTGATGTAATCAATGATGATAAGACTGAAGTGCATAAAGCAGTACCTGAACAAATGTCTGAAACTTTTATTAAATTGGATACAGAAAATGGAAAAGCTGAAGGCCTCCTAGAGAAAGAAATAGATGGCTCAACCTCAGTTGTAAAAGATGACATACATGATGCAGTCAAACCAGAAATTACCAGTGAGTTAAAAGAAAGTGTTAAAATGGTATTAGAAACCAAAGACGAGCCTGTATGCCAAGAAGAAGAAGAAAAAGAAACGAGTATTCCTGAATTTAAATCTGCAGAAGTCTCCAGAGATGAAACACAAATTCTTGATAGTAAAGACGAAGTAAAACACCTAACAGAACAATTTATTGAAAAAGAAAGTCATGCAGTTAAGGCTGAGACTTTACAAACTGACAGACAAGAAGAAAAACTTGGTGTTTCTGAACAGGAGGCTATAACAGCAGAGAAAACTGTTCTTGAGGAAACAATACCAGAAGAGTCAAAAGAAAGAGACCAAACTTTGGGAAAATTGGCATTAGAGGCATCTGAAGTAGAAAAATTTGAGTTGGAGTATATGGAACTCAAAATGGAAGGGAAGGAACAGAAAGATTTAGAAGAAGGCGTTATAAAGACAGAATTAATACGGCACCCTGAAGAAGCAAATCAGTCGGAGAAAACTTCCATGGGTTCTTTAGACAAAGAGAAAGTTCTTGCTCCAGAAAGAGAGGTTCTTTCTGATGTAAGATCTGAAGAATCTGCCATCAAGGCAAAACCAGAAGAGGGGAAGACAGATGTTCAGCAGGATCAATTGGAAGATAAGGAATTAAAAAAGACAGATGTTCAGCAGGATCAATTGGAAGATAAAGAATTAGAAAAAGACTCTCAGAAACTGGACGAAGGGAAATCTGTAACAAAAGAACCCAGGTCAGAAAAGACAGAAGATTTTACTTTAAAATCTGAAGAATTTTCAAGGACTGAGTCAGTTGCTGAAGTATGTGAACATTCCAGAGTCGATATGCATGATGTGGTCGAACAATCTGAAATTCATACCAAATCTTCTGAGGCAAAAGAAACAAGTGAGCCCTCAAAAACAGATATAATAGAATCAGGAGAGTCAGGTTTTGATGGTGGTCATACAGAAGAGAAAGTCAAAGAAACAGTGACTATGAAGGAAACGGCATTGACAAAGGAAGGAACCACATTTGATGAGGAAAAAGACATAGATGAGAAAGATAAACCAAGCAAAGATTTGTCTTTAAAATCAGGTTCCCCTGAAGAAGATCAGACTGATACTTCAAAGTTAAGTGTTGAAGCACACAAACATACTGATTATTCAGGAATAGAAGTTCCTGTCTTGATAGCTGAAGGTGAATCAGAAGAAAAGCCATCCCCAGGGACGTTGTCTATGACTTACCTTGAAATAATAGACAAATTACAGAGAGATTCTCAAAAGATGGAAGATTCTACAGTCACTTCAGCTGAAAAATCATTACCACTGATGGAACATAAAAAAGATGTCAGTGAAGTAGAACATAAAGAAAAAGACTTTGCTGAGCAAGGTTTAGATATTTTAAGCACAGATGATTATAAGACTGATGAGAAGGCAAAGAGAGAGTTAAAAGAATGTGTAACAGAGATTCATAGCTCTGAGGATACTGACATGAAGAGCACAGACTCAATTCAGACAACTAGTGAGGCAGTACATGACAAAGCTGAAGGACAATTGAATCAAGATGTTCAAGAGGCAGACAAAGTAGATACTGATGAAACTGTAAAGGAAGAACCACTGATTGCACCATGTGACTTGAAACAAATCCAAGATAGTACTGAATGTATTCCTGGCATATCAAAGGAAGAATATTCAGAAACAAAAACTGACTCAGAAAAGTCTTCCACAAAAGCAATCACTGAAACAAAATCTGATCAAGTGTCAGATGCCTGCAAACTGGAGGAGTCTACTGCTCAACTACCTCAGTTAACACATGAATTGGTTAAAGATGATGCACAGAAGAGAGCTACAGATGACAGCATTGCAGAAGTGGAGGCAAGCAACCTGAATGTGGACAAAACTGACATACTTGCTGAAATGAAACAAACTGATGATAAAGATGATAGTTATGGTGATGGAAGTATTTCTCCTTGTGAAGCATATGTTGACTCAGGGCTTGAAGAGGAGCCAATATATGGAAAAATGGAAGCTGCAGAGGTAGCAGAGTATGTCACAGTTACTCCAGACTCGCCACCCCCATCACCACAGTTGCAGAAAGATAAGAAATCGCCCCCAGGGATTCAGGACGCTGCATTACAAGAAGAGCAATTTGATGCAGTTAAGGCTGCACTTGAAGATGTTGAAAAATTTGGCCATCATGAAGGTCAGCAGATGGGAAGTAGTACAATTCACAAAGATATTGGTGAAGCAAAACATGAATCACCAGACGTAGATCTTGTTTCTGACAAACGTGATGGAACTACCAACGCCACGGAGGAGACGCAGGATTTGGTGGTTGACATGGACGAGGAAAAAACTCACATTGTTGCAACAGCAGATTTGCCTATTCAGATACCTATCACCACTACAGTCTCTAAAGAAGAACATGACATCAGCATAATTCCAAGCAGTGATGAAGCAAATCAAAAATTGGGTCTAAGTATTTCAAAAATGCAGGAGATTGGTGAAGCTAATGTATTGGATGATCTTGTGAGTGCAAGTAAAAATGCTATTGCTGAGATTGAGAGTAAAATTTCTACCCAAGTAGAAGAGATTCTCACAGCACCAAGCGAAGAAAAGTTTGAAACAAAAATGCAGATCCAAGAAAGTGAATCTGAGGTGCTGTCTGACACAACAAGCTGCACTGTTGACAAAGACTTGACAGGAATATCTCAACTGTCAGAGGAGGAAGTGGTAAGAGCATCAGCAGAAACTAAAGACAAAAGAGAAGCAAAATCGTCACTTACATGTGTAACTGAAGATGATGAAGTGACACACAAGACCTTTGAAGAATTTAGGCATGAAGCAACATTAGCTTTAACAGAAGCAGATGATTTAGAGAAAGCATGTGGAAGTCTAGAGAACAAACAACAACCAACAGAAGAAAAGTCATCAAAAGATGATTTTGCTGAAACCAGTGTTACAAAGGAAGAAGTATGTTCGGATCATGAGGCATTGAAAAGCAGTGATTTACATGGAATATATGACTCTTCCATACCACCCACTGTGATTTCAGAGGAAGTGTCTCCTTCTGTAACATCTGAAATAGACGCACTAAAACCTGCGAAGTCAGAAGATACACACAGCAAAGACATGGAGCAGTCAAGTGTCACTGCAACACAAGAAATAACAGTTGCCTCAACTACAAGTGGCCCAGATCCAACTCACATGGCAACATCTAATATTACTACATCCATAACCAGCAAAGAAAGCATATCAAAAACTTTCAGTACTGGTACTGGAAATGGTGATATGCACGTAGATGGCCACGAATATGTTGATTCTACTGGCGATAGAGAAGAAAGCAGTAAATCAGTTACAAAAATTACAAAGGAAGTGAAGGAGCTAGATGATGATATTCAGCCTGGTGAGAAAGAAATTGTGGAAGAGTTCACTACTCAAGAAATTGGAGAAGATGGTAAAATTGTAACAAAAACCGTTAGAACTGCAAGAACGTTTGCACATGTAGAAGGAGAAGAATCAGATGATTCTGATTTTGAAGATGAAGACAATATAGAATCTACAGCAGCAGAAGATGGCTCAGACTCCAGTCGAATAAGCAAAATAACTGCATCGTTTACAGCTGTAACTAGGAGAGATGATAATGGTGTCAGATGCCTCTCAGTAGACAGCACTGCTAGAACTGGCAGTATGGATCCAGAAATTGTAATGAAAGTAACCACTGCTAGCATCACAACCACTGCTACAATATTGTCTGATGATGAAGCCAATGAGATGGCAACTGCAACTACTACAAAGGAAATGATTCCAGAGGTTAAAACCACAACTCACGATAACAAAGATGTCGAGTTACCCAGCAAACAAGAGGACTTCTCACAAACAAGCTCCACTGACAGCGGTAAACTAGCAGAATTATCAAAAGAGTCTTCTCCACTGAAGGTTGCCACCACTAATATAAGCCATTCTGTTCCAGCTGAAACAGACACTGAAAAAAGTGTGTCCCATATAGCAGATGGAACCATGAAAGAGGAAGAGAAGGGAGTGGTAAATGGAACAGAAGGTGATGAGGAATCAAGGACAGGAGATTTAACCAGTGTGATAGGGAAAAGTGCAATGGGGGATGTGGAGGAAGCCTCATTTGTTTCTGGAGTGCATGTTTCAGTAAAGAAGGAGATCGCAAGCAGTTTCTCTGAACTAATGCGTAGTGCTACACCAGGTTCAGATGCACTGAGTGACCATGACGTAGATATAGGCTGCGGCCCATCTACTCCTCACAGTGACATCAGCAGTGGGCAGGTGTCAAGGGCAGCCATGAACACGTGGGAAAGCAGTGAGGGCCGGCCAGAGTCACAACACTGTGATAGTGATGATGACGATGATGATGATGAGCCAGGGTCACCTCTCAGTGTCACCTCTCAGCTGGCACCTTCTCCCCCATCCAATTTTTATTTTGAAATGAGTGATAGAAACATGTCTGACTACGATCATACTTCTGTGAAACACAAAGAAGTAGTTTCTTCTGCAATGACAAGTTCCCTTTATGGAAGTCTCCCACCAGATCCACTGCAAGAACTTACTAAGGAAGAAAAAGAAACAGAATCACATATGTCATCATCCCATATACGTGAAACTCCAGTTAGATACAGTGCAGATATTTCATCTGGGGAAAGTGTCATGATGAGCAGTTTTTATGGGTCCCTAGAAGAGGGTCAAAAGGGCATGGAACCCATTGGTGTTGAGCATTTTGAAGAACAACTACAAGAGGATGAGCTAGTTGATTTTGAGAGAGCAAAGCATGAACACCGAGCGGCACGTGGAACAGATCTTACTTGCACCGGACCTTCATACCATTCTGAAAGTACATCTTCATCCAGGCATATAACAAGCAAATATGAACAACATCATATGTCTGGAATAAATGGGCAGAAGCAAAAAGATGACAATGCATATCAAGAGTTCACTGAGGACCATGGGAATGGTAGTATTATTGCTGGAAGAAAGAAGGAGGACTTCCTGAACCAGAGCCATGAAAGTAAGGAAAAAGAATACAATGGAAAAACAGAAGTAGGGCTTGTGGATCTACCAGAGTCTGAATTTCACCAAGAAGTTAAAAGGAAAGAAACTGAACACATATCAGCCGATATCTCGAAAGACAAGAAAGACACATCAAGAATGGATACAGAACATGATCCCATGTTCCAGAGCCAAGGTTCTGCCCCAGCTACATCTGCTTTAAGTTTCCCAGACCCTCCACAGGGATTTACACAGTCCTCAGTAGGAGAGAGAGATGATAAGAAGAAAGATCCAATTGCAGACTGGGGGAAACCACTTGGATTGCCGGCCCCAGCCCCACCACCCACTAATAACATCAATACTGTTAACGAAGTTTCACCAGGCACCCCTAAAAAAGAGAAGAAGGTGATGCAAAGTAAAAAGACACTGATGATGAATGAAAGTAACAAAGCTGCATCAGGAAAGGATGGCAAGACCAAGAGACCAGAATCACCTATTAAGCAGCCAAGCTCAGAAAGAAAAGGCAGTTCAAATAAAGAAGGTGGAAGGAATACAGGTGTAGGAAAAGCTTTTGGGAGTCCTATTTATATTGACCTCACATACGTGCCCCATCATGGCAATTCATATTACACCACACTCGAGTTCTTCAAGAAGGTGCGAGCAAGGTACTATGTGTTCAGCGGTACCGAGCCTAGTCGTGAAGTGTACAATGCATTACTTGATGCCAAGCAAACCTGGGAAGATAAAGAATTAGGTAAATCAATTCTTGTTTATTTGTATGTTGACTCCGCAGTAGCAGTAGTAGTAGTAATAGTAGTAGTAGTAGTACATACAAACAGTTTTTTTTAAATAAAGTTCTATTGTTGTTACAGAGGTAACTATCATTCCTACATATGACACAGATACCCTAGGCTACTGGGTTGCCGAGAATGAAGACACGCTTGCCAAGTACAAGATTGACTTGTCACCATCCGCCAGCCGCTGCACCATAAATTTGCAGGACCATGAGACCAGCTGCTCTGCTTACAGACTCGAGTTCTGAACACACTGTCATTTCCCACCGTCTTTATCCTAACATGGGAAAAATCTGAAATGATAGCAGTATTTCAAAGATATAAGTAAATAAGATGCATTTAGGATGAGTCTTTTAGTGATACCCATAGCGGATAAAACAGGGCCTAACTTGTGATTCAAGGTTAATAAGAAGTTAAGTACATACTCTACATGCTCTGATATCTGCAGCAAATATTGCCAGCTCTATTACTTGGTCATTAACAGTCAATACATTGTAGCCGATCATTTTGATACAGTCGTTCATTAGGTTTGCTGGCACCAGTTATACACATGGTATGATAACGTACGTTCAGGAACCGTTGGAGATAGGTAGGAGGGGTAGTATGGGAGGACGTTTATATGGAAATACGTTAGCAGCGGTCAACGGACACTTGCGTCCGCTGAGGGAGTCAGTCGCGTACGAGAGAGATGTAAGTGTGGGAGTGCCAGCAACGGTGATAAGTTAATAAAAATATGATTTAGTTTGTTTAACTTGATT
>JGI20169J29049_11449121_pt1 | contig 11026 bp, 7 predicted proteins | sample TergutNc150P1_FD_29049 | JGI IMG/M metagenome (IMG submission 29049) | reverse complement strand
TGGAATAATATTCCCCGGTTATTGTTTTACCCTTTTCAAGGTAATCAATAAACAAAATGCCTTCAGCATCCCAAAACACCGATGCCATGACCTTTCCTGCTGATGGAACTGACCTTGTCTTCTTTGGCGCTGAGCAACCGGCTTCTGTCCACTGTTTTGACTGCTGTTTGGATTCTGGTGTGTAATGGTGATTCCAAGTCTCATCCATAGTAATAAATCGATGCACAAAATCAGTTTTATTTTTGTTAAAATGCTCCAAGCACTGTTTAGAGATTTTCATGCAAGTGCTTTTTGATCCGCTGTGAGCAAGCTTGGTACCCATCTTGCGCAAAGCTTTTTCATATCCAATTCTTCATGTAAAATATATCCCACATGTTCTTTTGAAATGCCTATAGTCTCAGTAATTTCATGCACTTTCATCCGCCATTCGTCCAATACCATATCATGCACTTGTTCAATGATTTCTGGTGTTGTTGCACTTTTTGGATGTGCTTCACATGGATCATCTTCAAGGCTGGTACGACCACGTTTAAACTCGGTAGCCCATTTCTTAATTGTTGAAAATGAAGGAGAAGAGTCCCCATAAACTTTTATGAACTCTGAATGAATTTTATTTGGCGTTAAACCTTCTTTTACAAAGAATTTTGTGACTGCATGATACTCAATTTTATCCATTTTAAGGGATACAGACAACACTGCTGCTTCAGACAGCTGTATAAAACAAACTACTTGATAGAAGGACTTGCAATTTCACATGGATACTTATGACAGATGTACCAACTTAGGGGAAAAAAATCGTGCCAATAGTGTTGCCATCTATGGTGAATGTAGAGAACTTTTCAGACCACCCACGTATAATAGCATGGTACTTAAATACTCACGTGGGGGAGTATGGTTCTCTGGCTAAATCAGTCATTATATGTCCTACTGGCTTAGTGAAGTGGATGTTCTGGCTATGAGACAAGTGTGTGTCTTGTGTGCCAGTTGGTAAGAGTCATATAGCACCAGCACGTCAAAGATTGTATGTTTTAGCAGTCATGTTTTTATTGTTAATTTGCCTACCCCTTACAGTTTTCAGATAATTATAGAATTTTTACACAGTGTCAAGGTGCCTTCCTTTATGTGTAGTGAATTTAATGTCCATAATATCTTCTATGCAGCAGATAGATTGTGCCTCGTTTATCAGGTATGGGGCATAGGTGGAGCTGTTATGGTGGTTTTATAGGCTGCAATGTGCTCTTTATATGTAATTTGAAAGTGTCTTCTGGTTTGTCCAGTGTAAATTAGAGGGCAGTCGGGACATCGGAATTGGTTAATGCCGCTGATGTGGTATTTGGAACATTTATTCATTACTGTGGCTCTATTTGAATTCTCCCGATGTTGGTTTTGGTTTGATATATCACACCAACATTCTGTTTTTTAAAAAGTTTATTAATGTAGTAGATTTATTTTCCTACATACAAGTAGCCCATTTCTTTTCTCTGTGATTATAAACTTCCTTTTGTATTGTTTCAGTTACATTGTTGTGGTGATTATTGTGGAATATAGTAAGTAGACTACAGTTTCCATTTTGTTTTGATGTTTTATAATGTTAATGTCTAAAAAGTTGGTTTTGTTATTTTCTTCTAATTCAAGTGTAAATTTGAGCTTCGGAGCCACAGTATTGAATTCTTGTAGCATATCATTAATAACACTGGTCAGCAAAATTCAACTTTTTTTTTTAACCCACAAACTTCAATAGGTGAACTTAGCAGTACTTTTTATGCCGAATTCAGGTATGTATACAGAATTATTCTATCAGGCAGGGTTTCAAAGGTACAGAGGAATTTAAATGTGCAAAATAGTACTTCACATTCTCATGAAACAGGCAGAAAGTTTTTTCTAAAATGTAGAGGCATATGACTTTCGCTGGTATTTGGCGTCAGATACATCACTCTTCATTGTCCAGCAATAGTCTGCCAACATACCTGAGGTCCACGAGCCTTGGTACTGCTTTTCCGTATCTTGGTGATATCTTTCACCATGTTCGTCACTGACTTTGCTGAGATTTTCTGGGGAAAAATCCAAGTGTGACTCCAAAAAGTGGATTTTCAGACTCATATTGCATCCCATAGCTTTGTACGAAGTCAACAGGTCCTGCACAATATTTTGATAGTTCACTGCTTTGTGATTTCCTAAGAAGTCCTTGCAAAGCCTCTTAAATGACAACCTTGCATTTTTTTCAGTCTCATTCAGGTCTTCATCAAACAGTTTGTCTTGCATAATTTCCCTGATCTGGGGTCCTATAAATATACCCTCCTTGATTTTTGCGTCACTCACATTTGGGAACTTATTTCTCACATGTTCGAATCCACGGCCGATTTTATCCATACCTTTCACAGAATTTTTTGTGAGGCCCAACTTTATGTGCAAAGGGGGCAGATAAATTTTCTCCAGAAGAACAAGAGGAGGATTGACAACATTTTTCTCCCCTGGCATCAGTGATGCTCATTTAGGCTACAGTTTATTTACATAATTTCTATATTATTCTATAATATTTCTGGTCCCAGCTGTCCCACTCACACAGGAAACAGCAGTATTTTGTGTACCCAAATTGCATTCTGAGTAACAGTGCCACAACCTTGAGATCACCACATAACTTCCACTTAAATTCATCATATTTAATCTTTTCCAACAATAGCTTCATGCTTTCATAACTTAACTTTATTTCCTTCATGTTGGCTGCATGAGCCAAAGGAACAGAGGGGAATCTATTTCCATTATGGAGTAGAACCAACTTCAGGCTCACTTTTGATGAATCAATGAACAAGGGCCACTGATCTGGGTTATATTCATGGCCAAGAACTTCCATAACAGAACAAACATTACTGCAAAACATGACACCATCTTCCAGGGAGAAGAAATCCTTGAATTCTTTATGGTGCCCATGGTGAAAGCACACCTTAGTGTCTTGGCGCAGAAGATTCCAGTCTTTTAACCTGGAGCCTAAAATTTCAGCTTGCTTCTTTGACAGGTTCAGATCACGGACGATATCATTCAGGTCCCCTTGAATCAGCAGGTGTGGTTCATTGGAAGAACAGGCTCCTGCAAATGTTGGATCACAATTCTTATTGTTGTTAATGTGGCCTACATCTTCACTTGACTCACTCTCACTCAGCATCATGTTTGTTGGAGGCTTTGGCACAGGTAACTCTGCACTGTGAGGTACTGGCCTTATTGCAGATGGTACTGAACAGTGTGTTTGGACTTTGCTGTTCCATCAGTGATACTGGTCAGGCAGAAGTAGCAATCTTAAACATGGTTCGTGGGCTCTCTCCAAACCATAGGAATGGCGAAAGGCATACAGCGTGAACCTTTTGCCCATGCTGCGAGAAGCCTGGCACATGTCACACAACGAAAGTTGGGAGCACAACTCTTGTCCCGATTACCCACTTTGCGGCCAAAATAATGCTCTTAGCATTTCTTAATTAGGGGTGTGAAAGACCGTCTTCGGGATTTGAACGTCACTTCCCCGCGGATGTAGCAGAATGCATCCAATGAATTTACACACTTTCTTGGCATATGAATGGTGGAATAAACACTATGTACTTCTGGGATGATAACATACTGAGTTCTGGCCAGGAACCGGCAGAGGACTGTTAGTCACACGTGACTGTTTGCTTGTTACAACATGTCTGTACTACCAGGCTTGTGCTTTCACATAATCTGATGCAACGTGAAAGGTGTGGGTGATAGAGAAATTCTGGAAATGTGTTTGAATTCAGTGTCCAAAAATACATCAAATACGGGCATTTTTCCTCATGGGACAAAATCTTTGTTGACCATTGTAATTGTTGCTTCTTCCTTTTATACAACTATGATGCTGACATCTGAAATAATGTAGTATCCTGTACATGTTCTGGATATGTATAAAGAAGTTGTGTTCTAGGTTTTAAGATGGTTGTAACACATTCTTGATATTATTTGTGAGATGTCATGGAAGTTTTCACATTTTTTATCTCGTTTTAAGACTTGTGTATGGTAACACCTGAAGATCAGTTTCTGATTGAAACATGTAGTGTTAAAAGAATTGTGGATTACTGTAGGTTAGGCTGATATTAATTAAGACCAAGCGACCAACCAAAGAGCTAGCGCCAAACGGCAAGTTGACGACCCTCGGTCTGTTAGCTATTCCTATGCTACTGCATCGCTGGACTCAATAACAGTCAACTTAAACTATAACATGGATTCGCGTATGCTAAGTATTTCCCGTCAAAGTTGAAGAACCCAACTTGGGGAAACTGAAGACCATTGCCAAAGAGGCAGTAGGTCATGTGGAGTGGCGAAACAAGCCTGAAGGCTTTCTCGGATTCGAACCCAGTATTATCATGTTTAAAGTTAATGTTAGACTAATTGCATGAAAATTTAACCTCATGCAGGAAGAGTGCCAGCCGTGCCCCATCATTGCGTGTTTTACCCTGGCATTTGCCTTACAACTGAGGGAAAAAGCATGGAAAAACCTTCAGTAACGTAGTCGAAAAGTGCCAGTTATGCACGATCCAGTTTGGTAACAAGACAGCCTTTTATAGGTAGCCAAGACAACTTGTCGATCCCGATCTCCCTGCTTTAGGGGATCTGGGTCAACCCCCGGTCAGCGTAGACATCTGCTGAGCTGTGTAAATTAGGGTTTCCCCACATTTTGAGTTAAATCCCTCAGAGATCTGATGTGGTCGTTAAAGAAAGGGACTCCCAGATCACTATGATTTTGCTTGTTACAAATGAACCAAGGTGCACTGGTAGCAGTGTGAAGACACTTGGACTGAAGCACCTGCAGTTTCCTGAAAAGTGAATGAACAGCAGATCTCCATGCAGGGAACGTGTAGTTCATCATATGATGGATCACCTGCTTGTAAAGCAAAACGTCATTGCTGATGGAGAGACCACTTCTGTGTAGGAGAGGTCCCGGCACTCCCAGTCTGCCACTTTCCTTCTCATCTAATCGATATGAGTCAACCAGATGAGCTGTGTATTAAGGCTCACCCCCAAAATAACGGGTGGTATCGACCCATTGGCTTTGCTTCACGTAGAGGTGCATTGGTAGGGGTTTTGGAATGCCCCTACCGGCTTTAGTGAACAGCATCGCGGAGCTCTTCGAGACATAGATACTTAACTTCCATTCTTTCAGCCACCATTCTAGGTCACTAAGTTATGTCTCCAGATATTTGATGAGCATCGGTGGCAGAAGAGATGTGGCTATGACGGCCACGTAGTCCGCTTAAACTAAACATGGTGGGAAGGCGAAGGCATTTCGTTAACATACAAACTGAATAGGACGGGAGAAATTATTCCACTCTGACCTACTCCAGCCCGCATGCGACAAGTGGATGTGGTTGTTTGGAAGGACGCTTCGAACATCTAAATATTTAGGTAGGAAGATGTGGTTTTGAGAAGGTACGAGGGAAAATTAAGGACTTCTAGTTTGTAGAGGAAACCGTCGACTCATACAGTATCGAAGGCATTGGTCACATCGAGGGAAACCCGCCTCTTGGCCTCTTCTAGCCAAAGTTCCTGGACACTCTTTCTATGAGACAGGTGTGCTGTAGCGCAGTGCTGTGCTTGGGTCTGAACCTACTCTACTCATTGTGTAGTAGCTTACACCTTCTACTTCACAGAGATATCTGGTAAGATCCTTTCAGACTGCTTGCCAATCGTGTCTTGCAGACTTGTGGGTCGATAAGACGAGGGCAGCGCCTGATCCTTTCCGGTTTTCAGGATGGAAAACGCAGGCATGTTTTCCAAGCTGGCGAAAGTACTGGATTCAAAATATTGCTTTGAATAATACGAGTTGGGAGAAGACACTTATTGGAAAATGCTTCAAGGCCCTAATCATTATACTGATTGGTCCAGGTGCTTTGCCAACTTTGAGACCCTGAATGGCATCTTGACCCTTTGTGGTGTTGGTTAGCTTAGGCTGTCTTGCGGGAGCAAAAAATATGCTTGCTTTGCCTCAACCACCTCATGACTGCCTGTTCTGATGGTTCTGTTTACCGACCAGAACTGAGCATCCATACTGTCTGCAAGGGCTTCGGCTTTCTTGGAATTCGAAAGAGCAAGTCCCTCTGGTGTTACCATGGGAGTTGAAGGAGTGGGTTTTCTCATCATCCGTCTTGCCTTCTTCCACAGCAACTGTTCCTCCAGATCAAGGCTTTCTAGCATGGAGCTTCACTGGTTGTTCCTCCACTCGTGCTGGTTGGACACTGATTTCTGTAGGTTATTGACCTAAGCTTATAGAGGGGGTTCGATAGAGATTTACCTTGCTTCCTTCACCGCTTTTATGGTGTATTTCATCCTGGATACCCGCAGGTATCAGGGGCCATACGTCATATCACAGGCGAACTTGGTAGTGGACTATTCTAATGCTTTCGAGATGGTGCTTGACAGTTCCTTGACACGTGTCAATAGCCACCCGATTCATGAAGTCAGTGTTGGACGGGAGTCCAGATTCCAGGCAGGCCTGGAATTTGGATGTCATTCCTTTTTAAATCCATATGGTGTGATAGGTTGAGGAAGGATGGTCAACATTCCATGTCATTTAGTATAGGTAAGTGATCCGAGCTCAGTGTGGAGCATATGGTCAGATACCCTGGAGTAACCACATCTTTTGTGATAATGGTGGTTACATCAGTGGTGTTGAGGATTTGTAAGGCATGGTTGTATGTCATTCGGCCTATACATATGGAATTTTGGTGTATAGTCACGCACAAGTCTGCCTCTTCTGATTAGCCCAGAGTTCCAATCCACATGCTTGGCATTCGAGTCACCCGCCACGAGGATGGGAAGATTGCCTACAAGGCAGGGAGACAGGTCTGAAGCAAATAGAGGCCTGGAATGTCCTTTAATAGGACACAAACCAGGGTTGTTATTGGCCTGCTCACTGGACATAACACCTTGAGAAGACATCTACATATAATGGGGCCAAGTAATAATCCCATTTGTAGGAAATGTGGTACTGAGGTGGAAACCTCAGTCCGCGTTCTGTGTGAGTGTGAGGCCTTGGCCTCACTCAGGTATACATATCTGGGTTTCTTCTTTTTGGACCTGGAGGACATTTGGGTACTAGGTATGGGGGCCATCTGGAACTTTGCTAAAGGAGCAGGGTCCTATAACCTGGTACAGAATATGGGGCACAAAGGGCCTGTTTTAAGGCCTAGGTGCATTGGGCGCGGAAGGGCTTGAACCCAAATACTATTCCATTCTAGAGGCCTGGAGAGCGATAGGTAAGCCGCCAAGGTTTTAACCGGTTTACTGGCCAGCATGACCTTGGAGGGGTACAGCGTAGTTATGTATAGCGCGGTGGACCAGTATAGCTGTTCTGCCTCCTTCAGTTAACCGGTTGGTACTGTGACACATTTTGCCATCAGGAATGCTTTAGCTGACCTGAGGTGGGTCGCGGTCAAGAGGCATATGTGGGTTCCATATTGCCCGAGGAAATGATCCCGTTCCTGCTTCCTGCCATAGGTACAGTCTGCATTATAGCAGACCAACCGCAAAGCTTCCGTTCGTGTTATCTGTTTAGGCCTTGCTGCCATACTCAGCTTCAAAGGGTACAACTGTTTGGAGAACAGCCCACTAGCAAGCTAACCCAGAAGGGAGTGTGGGGACGGATGTGAGAACCCTGCGAGTGAGGTACACATGCGTTAAGGGGGAAATTATCTTGAAGATCAGATCTCGGTACCTGGTAGGGTTTGGGTGGCACCTCCAGTTCATTGGGTTTGTGTTGCAAAGGCTTAGCAGGCTTTGTGTGTTTCTTTGGCTTAGTTACTGGTGCCGGCTTATGGTGTGCGTGCCTTTGGGCTCACTGCATTCTTGCCTTTTTTACTGGTGTTTCTCAACCACTCTGTGTATGAGTTTCAGTGATTGAGCCAGGAGTGGGTTGATGATCGGTTGGGGAAGTAGCCCTAACAACATGTCCCCCATGGACAACGTGGTTCCAACCTGGTCCTAGGCTCTCCTGCTTGGCGGATGGCCCTGCTGGATTCAACTTCGGCAGGGCAGGAAGGGTTGATGCACCCCCCGCTGCTTTCACCAGGCGACCATTTAGCCAGTGCCGCCTTGGCCTCCTTGCAATTCACACAGCCCTAGTATATGGCTGTATGGTTTCCTTCACAGGCGCAGCACTTAAGCTGCTGTTGTGCGGTATGACACTTACCTGAGAGGTGAGTCTCACCACAAGCAACAACACACCAGGTGTTTAATCGCATGAGTGCTGTGTATAGCCAAAGCGTTGCCAGTGCTTGCTCAGCAGAGGGCAAGTCGGCAAGGCACCAGGTTCAAATGGTGTAATGAATAAGGCATTGAAGTATCTTCCACTATGTGTCGTCCGCCTCCGTATCATGTTATTCAATGTGTTATTTTGAATTCAGTACTTCCTGTAGGCTTGGAAACTCGCTCGCATGTTTTCTATCCTGAAACCTGGGGAAGATTGGCGCTGTCCTAGTCTTATTGACCGATGTCTGCTAGACACGATTGGCAAACTGTTCGAGAAGATCCTACTCACCAGGGTTCTCTGCGAAGTAAGCGGGCGTGGGCTACTGTGCAATGAGCAGTTTGGTTTCAGACAAACACAGCACTGCGCTACAGCTTAACCGCCTCGTAGAATGAGTTTCCAGGAACTTTGGCCAGAAGAGGCTAAGAGGCACAGTTTTCCTTGATGTGGCCAAGGCCTTCGATACTGTATGGGTCATTGGTCTCATCTACGAACTAACAGTCCTTAACTTTCCCTCATACCTTCTCAAAGCCAATTCTTCCTACCTGAATACTCAGACATTTGAAGCATCCTTCCAAACAGCCACGTCTACTTGTTGCGAGCTGGCGCAGTTCAGGGTGGAATTATATTCCCATCCTATTCAGTTTGTATGTTAAGGATATGCCTTCGCCTTCCTGCCACGCCGAGTTGGCTTTACGCAGACAACATGCCCACTATAGCCACATCCCGTCAGGCTACGCTGCTCATTGACCTAGTGCTGTGGCCGAGAAAATGGAGAATTGCTATTAATGTCTTGAAGGGCTCTGCCATGCTGTTCGCTAAGGCTGGTAGGCAAATTCTGAAACCGCGACCAGTTTGGGAGCCAATCCAGTGGGGTGACCCTTGATATACAGCTCATATCAATCAGGTGAGAAAGAAAGCAGTACAGAGAGAGGGAGTCCTGGGGTCTTTCCTGTACAGGAGAACTGGACTTTCCATCAGGAATGGAGTTCTGCTGCACAAGCAGCTTATGCATCCAATGATGGACTATGCTTGCCCATTCTGGAGGTCCGCCACTTGCTCCCATACCAGGAAACTGCAGATGCTTCAGTCTAATTATCTTTGCATTGCTACCAGTGCACCTTGGTACATTGGTAATGGGCTAATTCACGATGATTTGGGAGTCCCCTTCTTTGCCGACCACAGCGGATCTCTGAGAGTTTTGAATCAGCTGATGTGGGGATCCCCTTAGTTACGCAGCATGGCAGATATCTACGCTGACCGAGCATTGACCCGTTCCCTTAAAGAGTGAGATTGTTATCGGCAACTTGTCCTGGCTACTTGCAAATGGTGGCCATGACGACACATTGAATCTTGCCCGACTGGCACTTTTCGACTACCCTGACTGGTTTTTTCCATTCTTTTTTTCCGTCTTTGCGTGTTATGCCCGAGCATAACACACGGACGGGGAACAGACTGCACTTTTCCCACGTACGGCAGCTAAATTTCACTGCGTCCTAGTCGAACCCTAACTTTTAACATGACCAGTCTGGGTTCGAATCCCAGAGAGCCTTCCAGCCAAAGCTATGTCCCCTCATATGGCCTATTGCGTTTTGAGCAGTGGTCCTCAGTTTGCCCACATTGGGGTCTTGAACCGTGACGAGAATCGCTAGCATAAGCGCAATCCAAGTTATAGTTTTCAGTGTCTGTCACTGAGCCCAGCGATGTGGTTAATGCATGAATGTCTAAACAGACAGAAGAATGTCACCTTGCACTTTCATGCAAGTCTCCGCCCTAGTTAGCACTTTTGTTTGTTTGTTGGTTGGTTGATGTTGCGTGAAAAGGGCCGTTCTGAAAATGTGGGATGTTCCCACAGAATGTTGCACAGAAATGCTGCGTCTGACAGAAATTATACTTGTGTGTTTTGCCCATGTTTACACATTGGAGTAGGTAATAAAAAATATGGATTACATTTGAAGAGCACAGGTTGGATATGGTAAGGCCTTGTAAAAGGGCATGTTATGAGGACCACTGCTATACAGCTAAAAGTGTAAGTTGATTCTTTTTTATAACTCAGAAAAATATGAAGATACACTGCACTGATAGTCTGGAACTATAAAATTAGTTTCAGGTGGTGCTGTAAAGCCCTGCCTTCAGCAGCTGTGCATCACTTGGTGCAGAAGCCCACAGTTTCTTCAGTGCATATGTATTTTAAGACATGTTTCATAAAACCAAATATTGCAGTCAACGAACCTGGACACAAGTAAAAAATTGCACACACTCAATATCGACAACTGGCAAAACCACGCTTAATGAGGGATTACTGTGTATCTTTGTCCACATTAACCCTTATCCTGCCAACGTGGAGAATATGGTGAGCTTCTAATAATGCCAGCAAATGGCAGATGGGATATAATTTGGCGTTTAAAGGGTTAATTTCGGCAAGAGGAATTTAATATAACTCCAGAATTATTTTACTTATGTAGTACCATTGTCAGTTTGCTAGTATGAGTGGATTGGCTTCATGATCTAGTGTTATAGATTTAATTTTTATGTCCCCACTCCCCACCCCCTGCCTCCATCTTATGGAAACCCTATCAACTCTAGAAGTTGATGTAGCTAAGAACTAACAGAGAACTTTGCTTATTGTTATGGGGTAGATTGCAAGATAAGCTGTCAGTTATTTTTAGTCATAGATATTGCATAAAGGTAAAGGTAAAGCAATCCCATTGCAGGCCTGGACAGGCCCTGAGGGTTCCAGGAGGTTGAGGCTCCCAGATTTCAAGACAATCGGCACATGAA
>JGI20169J29049_11449125_pt1 | contig 11069 bp, 8 predicted proteins | sample TergutNc150P1_FD_29049 | JGI IMG/M metagenome (IMG submission 29049) | reverse complement strand
TACCGACTGTGCTGCGTCGTTGTGTGTGATCTAGAAACATCAAGAATGGGTGCTCCATATATATATGACATTAGTCGCCTAAGGGTTAATAAGCAAAAATTCTCTCTCTCGCTTTAAAAAAAATTGCATGTGTCATGTACATGAGGGACACATAAAAGAAGTACAGGACACTCCCACAGCTTTTCAGCACACCCTACAGAAACAACCCATACTTCCAACATAAACAGGGTGGATGGCCTGGTCTTAAGCATTGTATGTAAACCTCCCATTCACTCCCTGAAGGAACAGAGGACACCTTACCACTAAGGTACACAACTCTAACATTACAGCTCTTTTCAGGGTCAAGAGACTGAAGCTCTCCACCTTACAACCTTCATTAATTTGGTTCTTCTTCTACCTTCCTACCTTCAGTTGGCTCTGCTTCCTCCCATGGGCATTTTCCTTCCCCTTTCCCCTGAAATATTCTACGCACTGCTCTGTCTACTGCGCAGCACCACTCCCCCTATTAAAAGACTGTGCCACTCACCTAACCCACTGTGTACCGACATAATACAACCATTTCCTGCATTAGCCTACTCTTCTTAGACTAACCAAAAAACAGAGACAACAAGCTCCTTCAAATGTTGGCAACTACCTACCAGTCAACACAGCATCATGTCCCAGAGATTTCAGTATTCAAAAATTGTTGCTCCCACCATAAAACCTTAGACAGCTATCGCGTCTGAATGTATAAAGAAAGAAATTCTGAATATCTTCAGGTGCACAACTTTCCTACCAAATGTCCCAAAGGAAAGGGTCCGTCATCCAAAAGTTACTGACATTCTGAAGAAATTAATCAAAACAGTATCTAAAATTTCAAGTCCTTCCTGAAGAAAAACACACTGTGCCTCCATTACAATTATAAACCAGTGAAGGAAACAGTCACTGTCTGTTATTATCATACAAAACACTGTAACACAATGTATGCGCGAAATGCACAGTATTTTAATGTTGAATCATCTGACACACAGTTATCACTATGCTAAACAGTAGACCCACTCAACCAATAGCTCTTGGACAACACATTGCGCACGGCAGTGTTACAACGCTCACAGAAGACTTTGAAATGAGACGTCTTTAACCCTGACCCTAGCCAAGCTGGGACAGAATACCACAGCCACAGGGAAAACTTAGGAGCTGTTTATTTATGGTGACATACCATTACACTATTAATTCAATTTTGTAAAAATGCACTAAAATAGAAAAATTTGTTACACATTTTTATAGATTTTTGCTATTTTTATCAATATAATTTTAGTGCACATGATGTATACAAAAACACACACGTAAAATTATACCTATAATTATGTATATACTTATTCATTCCTCATTCTGGGTATTGAATTTCCTGTTGTCTACGTGCAAACCAAAACTTTCTGAAGTTGCCCACACCACATAAAAGGTTTATCAGGCCTGCTATAAAGAGATAAAGGGACGTATACTGCATCATCCATGGAACAAGCCATTTAAGAAAAACTATGAGACCAGAAACCTGAAACTGATCCTATAATAGCACGACTGCAATATACGGACTACATGTGTCCATGTTGTGTGTTCCATACACATGCATTAAAGAATATTTACACTTATGTAGTAAACCAACAAAAAAATGCACACTGATACAATATGCTCTATCAAATGGGCACTGATGATGGTCACAAAAGTGCCCAAAACACATTGGTGAATATTAATATATGATAAAGCATATTTTATCTGTGTGCATTTGTTGATTTATCACACAAGTGTAAACATGCATCCATGCTGTAATATGATAGATGTGGTGGAAAGGACAGAAAAACAAAAAATCCTAGAATTATACAGAGGCCACACATCACTCTTTTGCACATTCACATAGTGATTTTTTGGTTGACAACACTGAGCAAGTTGGCTTATATGGCAACACTTGATTTTGTACTTAGGAGGTGACCAGTTTGACTCTCAGCTGGGACATTTTCCATCCTGAGAATGTCCACGGTTTTCCTCAGGCCTTCCAAGCAGGTTCAGGATAGTATACCGCATTAGGCCATGGCCATTTCATTCCATGCCCTTTCCAATTTATTATTCCCTAATCATCCTCAGATTCAGTGCTATATATTCTGAGTTAATGAATGTTACATCACATTGACCAGTAAATGTTAACATTGTAGAAGATGTGAAGTTTCGTCAATACCGCTGTGAGAACTATTATCTCACAAGACAGTTTCAGATCCACCAGAATGGAATGCCACCTTGCGGCAAAGACATTACTGGTCACAATGGTGCGGCATGTCCACTGATTTATGCTATAAAATATCCAACAAGCAGCTAATAACATTACCATGTACTCCCTCATGATGCAGTGTTTTGGAAAAATCTGCAGTTTGGAGTATCAGAGTTCAATTCCTGACAGGGAGAGAGATTCTTTATTACCATCATGTCCAGACTGGCTTTGAAGTCCACCACCCTATTATCCAATGGTTATGGGGGCCCCTTCTAAGCAGATAAAGTAACCAGAGCATGAGGCTAACCACTTGCCTCCACCAAGTGGCAAGGTTAAGAAAGCATACAGCTATACCTCCACTCCTCCATGCAGGGCTTGATTAGGAGGCAGGCAAGGTGGGAAGCTAACCAGGGCACCAACCTTGAAGAAGCACTATGACATCACTGGTAAAGGTAAAGGTAAAGCAATCCCATTACAGGCCTGGACAGGCCCTGAGGGTTCCAGGAAGATGAGACTCCCAGATTTCAAGACAATCAGCACTTGAAGGTGGTAAGGTTGTCAGCCCTACATACCGGCCACCTTTACCCCCAGGAAATATTCCTGGTACTCATTTCTGTTAGAGGCTGAGTCAACCCCAAGGCCATAGTGTGGCCAGGAGGATTATGTTAATGAAAAATTCCAATGACACTATCGGGAATCAAACCCGTGACCTTCTGGCTCGTAGTGCAGTGCCTCAATCAACTGCGCCACTGCGTGCCCCACAACATCACTGGACAAATTGGAAATATGGGGTTAATAAATTCAGGTTTCCACACACAAAAGGATTTCTCCAAAAAGTATCCACAATTTGGGCAAACGCTTTGAAGATGAAGACATCTAACTTTCTCAAAATGTCCAGAAACCGGTCCACCATGATACAATGCCTTTACCCAAGAAAAGCAACAGGACTGGCTTCAAAATGCTGTGATGTTCTGAGGACTTCATGCAGCTGACAACAGTAGGTTATTCTTTAAGGTTATTTATTTAAACTTTGTCCATAAGTCAAGCCAGAACATTCTGGAAGTTTATTCTATTTTGTCACATGTTTTACCCCACCTCTTATACCTAAGCCTATAAATTTGGATTCTCTTAAAATCCTGTCCATCTGATGATGGAAACAGAACTCAGATGGCACACAAAGTCCAAATATACGAGGGTGAATCAATAATTATCCGCACTGAAGTTGCATTTGTGTTTCTGTTGGCAGTACTGTTGTTTTCGCATGCATCACTAGGCATGGTTTCCTTCTTATCACTGCTGCGCAGGTTTGAAGTTGCTAGGTCAGTTCCTTTGTCGCAACCGTAACGTTAACCATGGCCGCTCCTCTTTCCATTTGCACCAATGAAGAGCAGCGTTCAGTGATCTGTTTTGTGTGGCCTGAAGGTGTAACAGGGGCCGCAATCCATCAAAGACTTTCAGCACAATACAGAAACAGTGTTTTGCCATGATGGAGTGTCTTCGAATAGATAGAAAAATTAAAAAATGGTCGCACAAGTGTTATGTATGAAGAAGGAGCCGGACGCCCATCCACAGCCACAACTGACGACAACACTGAGCACGTGCATGACATGGTTCTGTTAGACAGTAAACTGACTATTGATGAAGTGGCAAATCGTCTGCAAATTAGTCATGGTTCTGCCTATGAAATCATCCACAATAGACTTAGCTTTCATAAAGTCTGTGCAAGGTGGGCCCCAAAACAACTCATAATGATGCATAAACAAATGCGCTTGGACATCTGCCTACAAAATTTGGATCACTATTATAAAGAAGGTGACGCCTTCTTGGACAGAATCATCACTGGCAACAAAATATGGGTCCACCATTACGAGCTGGAGTGTAAACGGCAGAGTATGGAATGCAAACATGCACAATTGCCTATCAGGAAAAAGTTCAAAAGCCAACCATCGGCAGGAAAATTGATTCTTACAGTTTTTTGGGACTCACAAGGCCCAATACTGGAACATTATCAGGAGAGGGGTTCTACAATAAACAGTGCTCGTTATAGTGAGATGCTTATTGACAAGCTGAAGCCTGAAATTCGAGGCAAACGCCGAGGACAACTGTCGAAAGGCATTGTGTTGTTGCATGACAATGCCCGTCTGCATACTGCTGCCCACACAGTTGAAACCCTCCAGAAACTCAAGTTTGAGGTATTGGCTCACCCACCGCGTAGTCCCGATCTCGCCCCTTCAGACTATCACCTGTTTGGTCCACTCAAGGAGGCATTAAGGGGCTGTCGATTCACCTCGGGCCAAGAACTGAAGGAAGCAGTGTATGCATGACTCGCTGCTCAGCCAAAAACTTTTTTTTTCTGAGGGCATAAAGAAGCTTGTGCAACGATGGAAGAAGTACATTGAAAAGCAAGGGGACTATGTTGAAAAATGATGTTATTATAAGTATTCTATTTTTATTGAAATAAAGTTTGTACCTGTAGCGCAGAAAATTGTTGACTCACCTACGTACATTCTTAAACAACACATCACGCCATCATCCAATAACTTTAATCTCGGCTTAACAGGTTAAGGATTTCATTCATGACAAAAAAAGATCATATTTATAACCCTTACATGTATTTAGTATTAGTGATTCTGTAAGTCTCACAATGCAATGAAAGAAACACGACTGTCAATACCAATACACACACAAAGCAGCATGTAAGTCACACTTTAATTGTAAGTACCATGTGATGGTCACTACATAAAAAGTGAGCTTCTGTAATAACAGTACAAGTGGTGACTTCTCACAAACTTCCAATACAATACACCCATCTCTCCTCCAAAACTCAGCCACATTAAATCAGTTCACTACAGTTCCTGAAACCTTCAATACCTCCATTTAAGTTATTCTTTTTTATTTCATCCATTACTCTAGTATTTACATGAAAAACACAATGTTCAAGAAATCGGATTAATTTCCGTCTTCAAGGGGACAACTTATAAGCACAATCTTTTGTTGGGACCATATGCAGTGCTACTGCCACAGCCGCGATATTACTGTCACAAGACTTCTAAGTTTTCATCCCTAATTTCCACATTATGCGGTAAGTAGCGTTTAGCAAGATGAATAATTTTCCAAAAACCAGATATTTGAGGGGGGCTTACCTGCCGGAGCATTGTCCACTACCCGCAGATCGTAGGCCCCTTGGTAGCCAACACGGTAGTTCGTCCGAGAACCAGAATCCCACTGTACTACAACAGTCTTGTCCGGAGACGTCGAACTTCCAGGCTTTCCAATTTCAACCACAGTCCCAACGTGACCCTCCCCGTCATCTTGTTGGCCCCACTTCCAATCTGGTCCTCTCGCCACGCGTACACCAACTTCCAACATTCTAGGATGATCACAATAACAAACACCAATCATCATTCAATTGACATGTTACAATACGAGGAAAATGCTTTCCATACATTTAACACACGACTTTTCCTTGTGCTTTACTTACATACTTTGCACCCACCTTTAGTTTGGGTCAATAACTACATTGAGTCCTTCGATTTACCATTACGATTACTCTATGATTGTAAAAATTTTTCACAAACTAAAACAGATCATTCTAACAAACACTCACGCTTTACTTCACCCACTCGACGTTCTCGCTGCTGCTACACTTTACATTTGACGGTATAATCACCGACTCTTGTACTGCCATCTATGAATAACTGTACTCTTAATTCCTGTTGGGCTACTCGAACTCAATTGCAGTGGGCGAATCAAGTGTAATCTTCGCAGGGTAGATAACGTAGGCAAAATTATGCAAAGTACAGAGTATAGATCAGGTACAGAGGCACACGGGCCCGTAACATAAAATATTTTATTACACGAACAGTACACTAACCATCCACCATTCGGGCAAAGTCGAGCCTATTCGCCAGAACTCAACTTCGCGCGAATAAGCGTCAAAGTTGCCAATCATTTCATACATGCAAATGAATATGAAGAAGTAAAAAAACAAGTGGGGTGCAATCAGCAAAACTTGAGCAACAGGAAGAGAGAAGAGTCACATAGTTTCCAACGCTTGATCTGCTCTTTACAATTCTTTACACTGAACATTTTCATTTTTCAGTTACCGGATCAAGCAGGTACAGCTTGGTTGGCGTCACTGGTTTAATACAGATCTGTCATGTATCAAAGTTCAGTGCACCAGTAACACAAATCTGTGAAAGATAAATAAAGGAAGGGTTAGTTATCAATAGTAGTTATCGTAGTGGTTTTTTTTTTCATAATTACACCCTAACATTTCATTGTCCTAGAGACGCCAGCTACTGTAAATAACGAAATTAAGTTTTTATGCATTACGAAGATAATTACATATTGCAGTTTCAGATTTCAGATAACATAAATACGCGGATGATGAGGTTATGTTGCTCGAGTCATGTCTGCTGCGTAATGAATCAAGAATACAGATCGAGATGACATATTTGGACATATGTTTGCAATGCATCACAGAATTTGGTGAGTTACGACGATACACAGTTGCTTCTTGTATTAACGGCATATTATTTGGGTACATCAACATACATTTCTTTGCAGCATGGTTTCTGATTTTTTCTATCCTAATATGGGTGGAGTTGAAGAGCATATTTTTAATTTATCCCAATGCCTTATCAGTCGTGGATACAAAGTGATTGTTCTGACGCATTCTTATGGAGAACGAGTTGGAGTTCGATATATGACAAATGGCTTAAAGGTATGAACTGTCAATCTCATCGTGCCGTTTTAAATATTTATATCGATGAAAGTGCTCCAAAGATTATGCTGGTATTATTTAATGTTTTTCAGGTGTTTTATCTTCCAGTGAAAGTATTTTATAATCAGTGTGTGCTTCCAACGATGGTGTGCTCTCTTCCATTGATTCGCTACATTCTCATTAGAGAGAGAATAACAATTATACATGGACATTCAGCATTTTCAGCACTAGCCCATGAAGCAATGGTTATTGGAAAATTAATGGGTTTAAAGGTAAGGTGAAAGAAAAACTAGGATTTTAATTGGAATGTTTGGATACACTAGATGATGGCTTAGTTTCCAGCAGTTCTGCATTTTAAAAAATAGTTCCTGAATAAAAAAGGTTTAAGAATGACGAATATAAGGAATTTTATTTTAGTGGTACCTGTGCTGCTTAAAGAAATAAACCATATTTTCTTACAAACAAGCTTTGTCTTCAACATGAAGGTAAAGGGCAACATGCCAATCAGTAGACAGCGTAATTAGTTGATGTTGACAGTATGTGTATGTAAAATGAAAGTGAGGTAATCTTAACTTATTCTGCTTTTAACTTATAATTAACCCCTTTGTTGAGCAGTGGTGAGGAGAAGTTGTAATTGCCAGGTTCATGAATTATCCAGCTAGTCAAAGTATTGGTAGTTATATGATTCTGTCCTGGAGTAGGTTGCAAGCCATATTCATGTACTTGGTTTCCCCCATAGTAAGACATACAAAAGCAAGTAAATATTTTCAAGACATTTTGCATCTAAAAGTGAGGCCAACATAAATGCAGGAAATACTATGCAATGTGGGTTCCATATCAGCAGTTAGCCTATCAGGCTGCATATGACCCATTTCTATTAGTTTGATCCCCATATGTTCCCTTACAGAGCATCATCAGCAAGTTTATTGATACCTGTCAACAAGAATTAAGAACAGTCCATTTTCACACACACCAGCAGTAAACTGTATGTGATTATGAAGTACATTCAACCCCTGATACACTGCCACTGTTTGTTCACCACAGTTTGTGGCCTTGTATCGAGGGCAGCAGTAAATCAAAATACTATAACTTTTTGATCCTCATAAAAGTTACTTAAAATGATAAATAGATGTTAATTACAAGATAATGTAAAGGCTATCCTATTACAGGCCTGGACAGGCCCTTAGGGCTCCAGAAGGTTGAGGATCCCAGAATTTTTAGACATTTGGTACATGAAGGTGGTAAGGTTGTTAGCCCTGTGCACCAGCCACCTCTATCCCCCAGGAGATATCCCTGGTACTCATTTCTGTTAGAGGCTCAGTCGTCCCCAGGGCTGTAGTGCAGCCAGAAAGATTAGGTCAACAAAAAATCCCAGTAACCCCACCAGTAATCAAACCCACACCCTTTCAGGTTGTAGCTTAGTGCCTCAACCAACTTTGCCACTGTGTGCCCGCCCAACAAGATAATGTATTAGAACTTTTAATACAGTAGTAGTGTGTAGTACTGGCAGATCATCTTCACCCTTTCCCTAATAACCCCCATCTGTTGCTTTTCCCTTTTCCCTTTTTAGCATTTAACTACCCCATCCATATTGGTAATGCTTCCTCCAGTTTTTCCTATTTTGCACCTTGTTATCATGTGCTAGATTTTCCCACATATTCTTTTCGTTGAGTATGCCAGCATCAACTAATGGGTTTGTCCCACAGTAAGGAAAAATGGTGGACTATATATTGCTAAGAAGCAACAGAAAGTTGGTCTCTCTAAGCACAGAACTCTTTTTGTGCTAACACAAATACTGCCATTTCTGGTGCTTCGCTAGTAAAATAAATAGTTTGGATAAATGGAAACTGCACTTTAATGTTAGGCCCAAGACAGTGCCTTGACAGCCATTTTGTTGCCTTGGTATCTTCTGTGACATTGAAATTCTTCAATCACGTATAGGGTCTAGGCCTGATAACATGAAACTTGCAAGGGTGAGAATGTGGGGCAAAGAGGAGGCAAAAGGAAGTTGGGGGTAATAAGGTCTAGTGGTTTGAATGTATACTGCAGCTACAAAAGGAAGTTGGGGTTATAAGGTCTAGTTGTTTGAATGTATCCTGCAGCTACAAAAGGAAGTTGGGGTTATAAGGTCTAGTTGTTTGAATGTATACTGCAGCTACAAAAGGAAGTTGGGGTTATAAGGTCTAGTTGTTTGAATGTATCCTGCAGCTACAAAAATTAAGGCACAGTTACCCATGCCTAATCATGATGTATGAAGGAAGGAACTTAGATCTCACACAAGGAAGCACAAATCCTGGGCCCCAGGTCATCCTGGCAAATAAACTTTTTATGATCGCACCTAATGTTTGGAGGTACTCATTACACAAGTTGCTGTATGTCAGCCTTTTGGTGCTTAGAAATTTGAGGTGGCAGCTAGATTTTTAGAAAGTTTGTGGACCCCTGACTCCACACACACAGTAAGTGAAACACTACTTAGAGACAGCTTTGTGCACCAGCCGGAAGGAAATAATCCCCAGATGCCCATTGGATTGAAAGCTGCGTGAAGATGAAAGTCTCCACCCTGTGCTTGGACATTCAGTCTGCAATAAGTCACTTTACTGACATGAAACAAGAGGCAAGAAATCATATTGCTCTATGTCATTTTTCAGACAGTATTTACCGATCATTCACTGTTTGGTTTTGCTGATGCATCAGCTATTGTCACAAACAAGCTCCTGGAGATGTCACTAGCAGACTGTAACCATTGCATCTGTGTGTCACATACAGGGTGAGTCAGAAATAGGATATTTTGCAAATATAATCAGATTTTTAAGTTCCTTATAGCATGTTTCTTCAGCTCAACATGAAAAATTAATTTCTTATTCTCTGTGTGTAATATACGTAAAAAATTGTGCCAAATTTTCCTTATAACTTTTTTTGATATGTTAAACTGGCTTCATCACTAGGTAAAACATGGTGCATTACAATCAAAGAAACCTTTCCATGAAATGACAGCATTCCCTGGATGTTTGTGTTTCTCCACCAGACGTTATACCTGATGTCTGATGAACATTAATATACTTACAGTTTTATTAGTCCATATTTAAAGCAGAATTACCTAAATATTATACAAGGAGTTTTTAACATTGAACCCGGCACTGCAGCGTAGGGATTGTCATCATTCTGCAGCAATTCATACCATCTGCTGTATGACACACAATCCTGCATTAACACAGGACTGGGCACTGCAGAGCAGTGGCTGTCATCAGTCATTGTGCAGCATTTCAAGCTTATATTTTGCTAATGACTCAGTCCAGAAACTTCTGGATATGCCCTCATGGAAGAGTGTGGAGTAAATTTTGTGTCTTTTGGTAACAGGAAAATGTAACCAACAAAAAATTGTCTAATTGAGAAGTGGATTTAAAAAAGTGTATTAGAGCTCAAACATGCCATCATTTTATTAATTTAGAGCTTCATGTTATAAAATCTGTTCTTTTTGCATAGGAAGGAAAACACGGTGCTCAGAGCCAGGGTCCATTGTGATCGTGTGTCAGTTATACCTAATGCTGTTGATACAGCCGCATTTACTCCAGATCCTAGTAGACGAAGCACAGATGCAAGTAAGTACTTGGCACATTAATACAGGGTGTTCAACTTAAAAGTGAACCGTATTTTAATATGAGTAATTTATTTACTAAGATTTACAGCATGTTATATTATACAACTAACCTGTATTTACAGTAAGTGTTGGAAATGATGTCCATTCATTTCAGTGCACTTATCGACATGTTTCACTGTGCTCCTTGCAACTTTTCTTAGCGTTCTTTCATTTTTTAATCATTTTCACAATAGCACTTTTTACTGGCACTTGACTTCTAAATTTTTCAAAGAAACTTTGTCTACAGTGGGTGTAAGACATCATTTTTAAATAACTTTCCAAAATAAATACACATTCTTTCACTGTTAACCGCATTATGAAAGCGTAAAAAATTGCGTTGTTCAAACACCAGCACTCAATGTCGACTGAGTCAACTGATACGGATGGCCAAGACCGGTTCTCCCCTCTCCTGCAACAGTCTTGCCAACTCCTGCACATGTAGTAGTATAATGTCATATCAGCAGAAC
>JGI20169J29049_11449127_pt1 | contig 11086 bp, 9 predicted proteins | sample TergutNc150P1_FD_29049 | JGI IMG/M metagenome (IMG submission 29049) | reverse complement strand
AACTCAAACTCTTCCTCGCTGGTCAAAGTTTTTCTTCAAATCAAGAGGCGATTGTAGCTGTAGAGGGGTATTTTGCAGATCTTACGAAGAACCACTACAGGGACGGTATAATGGAGCTGGAGCATCGCTGGAATAAATGTCTTCAAGGACATTGTTGAAAAATAAAAATAAATTTGAAATTATAAATTCGTTTTTTCATTGTTAGGCCGAGAACATTTCAGAGCACCCTCGCAGCGCAATCCGGAGCGAAACTACACGAACAGGGTGGAATTCTAGCAGAACGACCTTTTCCTCTTCAGTTCAGCTTGATGAGATTCAGTGATTTTTAAAAATCTTTTACGATGCAAATTCCGTCCTAGCGAAGGTCGCAGGAAGTAAAAACTTCGGCTGTCTTTGACAGAGGCCGAATGTATTGTAAATTACTAACATTAGGCATGGATGGAGAGAAGTTGATTTTAGATGAGAGCCGTCACCCAGTAATACTTGATTATATAAAATAATTATAACATATATGCTATATTTCATTATACTGTTTTATTATATATTGTGCATTCATATTGCTTTATTTAACGAGATTATATTAGCATTGGTAATAGACGAATGAATGAGTAAATGAATAAATGATTGAGCATGGTGTATTGGTGGAATAATACTGACAGGGGAAAAAGGAGAATATGAAAATACAAGAAAAAATATCCCATTTTCACTTCGTCCACCACAAATTTTACGTGAATTAATATGGAATTGAGCCAGAGCCTCCTCGGCGACATGCCGACAACTAACAGCCTGGTGCATGGCAGGACCTCTGTTATTTAATATTTAGCAAACATCCAGATCACCCTAAGCCACAGAGAAGATAGCCCATTGGTGAATATGGTAGCCACCTTTGCAAGACAGTCTACAAATAAGTCTGTGCTTACTTTCTTCAGCCAAGGCTGCATCTAGCTAAATCTCAGGAAGCACTTCCCCATCTGGGACCTTGTTCTGTTTGATTCTGTTTAGAAGCGCTCGTTGTAGTATGCGCCACCAACTTGAATTTGGTTCGTTTCCCCTCAATTTGGAATTCTATGAGCTGGCAAAAAATTGCCTCGTGGTTTGGTTTACAGAAAAAATTATAATCGATTTCCCTTCTTCTTGCCTGTTCTCAGATTTCTCCTGAAGCCTAAAATTAATCTAAACACTTTTAATACACAAGGCCTTATTTTGTACCTCACGTAAGCGCACCGCGCCTCCTTTACAAAACGCCAAACATTGAATGCTGTTTGTCGACACAACCGCTTAAGATTCATATCTTCTCTCATAAGACGCTGTGTAGATTCATAAAATGTTACTGACATTTCGGAGGAGCTTGCTGCCTTCATCTTCGCCATAGTTTGTTAAGAGTGAATTTTTTTGGGTCACCCAAATGTTGGAGATTCCAAGACCCCCAAATCGTTGCTACGACTTCATACTCCATAAGACAGGCCACTGTGAGAACTCCAAATTTCGTTATTATTACCCTTTAATGCAAACATCACTTAAAAATCACAGGCTTAAATATACAGTTTTGGCACAATACGCTTTTCATGCGAGATTTGAGGTCATCGTCCTGAGTGGGAGCGTAGCCAAATGTTAATATCGGTGGGCTATGGGCGAGAAGAAATTTCCTGCGTCTTGATGCGAACTCGAAAGGTGGTTAGCGCAACAAACTATTCAGTATAGCTTCCATTCCCTTCCCACCGCCAAAAATCTACACAAAAGACATTAATTTTAGTTGTATCTGCCATTAAATATGGATGTAGAAATTTATCTCTGATCTAATCAACAATAAGGTGTAATTTTGTATAGGTCTAAGGACCTTTTTTTGTGCTGCGGTCTCTTGAGGTTTATAGATCCCTCACAACTACGTACCACACTTGGTAGAATTCTTCTGGACGGGGATCAGCTAGATTCAGAGACCTCTACCTGACAGACACAACACTCATTAGAGACAAACATCCATGCACCCAGCGGAATTTGAACTTACAATTTCAACAGGCGAGCGGCCGCAGACCTACTCTTTAGACCGCGCGGCCACCTGGACCGAATTGAGGACAAATTACTGATCGGATATTCTGAATTCTTTAAACAATTGGAAAGAAATAGGAACACATTCCCGTACAAGGGTGCGTATAACACGCTCATTGAGTTTAGTTTGCCTGTGAAAATATTTAGGTTAATTAAAACGTGTTTAAATGAAAAGGATAACAAATCTCGGACAAGGAAATACGTCTGACACGCTTCCCATTCAAAATGGCACACAACAGGAAACGCCATTGCCTTTCAACTTTGCTTTTGAATATGCCATTAAAAACGTCAAAGTAACCAGGAAAGACAAATTGAATGAGATACATCAACTGCAGACCAATGCTGATGATGTTAATTTATTCAGAAATAACATAACTAAAAGAAAGGAAAGAACAGAAGATTTATTGATTTGTGGGGACGGTCGTTTAAAAGGAAATGCTGATAAAACTAAGTATATATGTACAATCAACAGAATGCAGGACAAACATATAGGTCAAAAATGACTCGAAAATATGCCAAAATACAAACATGCATTCAAAAAAATTAGAAGCAGCTTATTTTCGTGGAATTCTCATTAAAATTCTTTTGTCTACCCACTTGCTATCTAAAAACATACAGATTAAATTCAAATATACTTACCCAAAATTCTACTTGTTGTTTTGCATGGTTGCGAAACTTAAGCTCCCCACTAAGGGAGGAAAGCAGGTTGAGGGCCTTCAAGGAATTTTTGTGAGGAATGTATATGGACTAAGATGGAGAAAGTGGCACGAGGCTGGAAAAAACTGCACAATAGGGAACTCCGTGACTTGCACTCCACGCCATTTATTTATAAGGCGAGCACACAAGGATGATATGAGTGGGCATTGTGGCACGGGTGGAAGAGAAGAAATGCAACAGGGGTTTTAATTGGAAAAGTCAAAGTTAAGAGAACACTTTGAAGACCTAGGCTAATGGGGGAAAATATTATAGTAAGAACTGCGTTCTTCTGTGTTATTACGCTGCGAGTAGTGGTAATTTCTTACCGACTTTTCGGGACAACCTATCGGTCCCATCTTCATTGGATTCTTGATCCCTGAAGATGGGACCGATAAGTTGTTCCGAAACGTCTGTAAGAAATTACAACTACTCGCAGCGTAATAACCTCGCAAAGCGCAGTTCTCATCTACTGCGAAGCGGAAGCCTGAAATCAAAAATATTACTTTGGTTCTTACAGAAACAGGATGGGAGTAAGTGGGTTGGAAGCTCCTGGATGAGAGTAGGCATCAGAGGCGACCTATTGTAACACAGTAATGAACGTCTGGTTTGCATAAAAAGCATGTTATCTGTCGACTATCTGAGAAATATTGACTTCTCAAAAAGCATTTCCACGTGACGGGTTGATTGTAAACTTACAAACTCCGGAGAAAACCGTTGACAGCACAGACATCTCTGTGTGTAGTTACTGGCAGCTATGTACGTGGACACTTCCAGGTGAGCACGAGCCGTAACACCTTCGCAGAATATTTTGATCATTTCCTTTTTAGTACGTATCAAGTGGACAATTGCTCTCTCATGACCGGCCCTTCAAGCTGTTCACTTATTTCCTAGCTCTCGCATGTCACAGGGCACTGTCGAGGCGTTAATTGCGTTGCTGGCCGTCAAGGGCATCATTACGTCCGGTTTAAATCTGATCACGTTTGCAGCATCTCAGCTCGGTGCACGAGCGGCGCGAAGCGCGCCTCCTATTGAACATGAAGGAAATGAACAATGTTACACGTGATCAGAACAGTTGTAAACCCCCTGCTGCCCCTTCACGGCACAGCCTATATTGGCTAAGGGTTTCCTCAGTCCTACACGATATTACCGTAAGTGATACCGCCTACGTTCACATTCCTTCTGGTTCGTTTGCATCCGTTATATCTTTGTGTGATTGCTCGCTAAATAATGTCTGTATTTGAAACAGCTGAATTATAGAATCAATCAGACTTAATGAGAATTATTTATTCGGAAAATCTCAATCATTTTGCAGGCTAGTCTTAAGGACACTGTCTCAGATGTTGTGGCTCCTTACCGATTTGCTGCTCTGTGTGTGGGGGTTTAACGTAACTATTCTCTGTTATATGCAGGTTGTAGCCTTTAAGAGCGAGAAGCGAGGCCAGTAATAAAACTGGTTAGCAAATATTTGGAAGGCAATGGTTTGAAGATGCTGCGCCATTGTTTGTGACACTGTTTCCCCTGAGCTATTTGGCGGTGTTCCTGGGTTGCCGCACTGCAGCGAACACGAACTACACATTACGTGATATCATCAGAAACCATCGAATGCAGAATTTACCAATTAACAATGCCATCTTTTAAGGCGTTACGCCGTGTAGTCTGGCAAAACTTCCTACGAATGTAGTGCCCCCGTCTTCAAGGTAAAAGAGAAAGCCGTCCAACTAACTTGTCTAAAAGCTAGCAAGGTGAAGGAGTTGCAGCATTTTCGGCGTTAATACTTTCAAACATTCCAGCGTACGAACCGCACAGATCGAATATGAAAACGGCGCCTTGTGAATTTTAAAGGAGAGTGTGCTTGGGCTGACGGCTTTGACGTCGCGGCTGCAGGCCTCGATATGTCCACACTAAGGATTTTTGCTACTGGCGAGAGAAACCCCCATCTAGCATTAAGGCCTTTGGAAGGAAAATTTTGGTCGGGTGTCTGTCTTGGAATTGAGTTCAGAAAGGATATAACAACATTGGCTGATTGCCGCTGCGATCCGTAAGGGGTGACCATTATGGCTGAAGGCATCTACGAAGAGGGAGAAAGGGGGTCGTTCTCTGTCTTCGCACGCATCCTGACGTTTTCTTACAACTGAGGTAACTCAAGAAAAATCTCATATTAGGCGATTAATGTTTTGGGCCTTATTCCTTCTGTCCACTTCGCTTCCTTATTACGGGCAGCATCGACTGACCTGTTAATTCTGACCATCTTCATTTGTGAAGAGAGTAGATAACTATATATATGAGTGACAAGTTGTCGAAATTCCGTGTTCCCCGCATCAGCTAATTTTGAATCCAAAGTCTGAAACAGCGCTCTTGTGTGAACAAAAACAATGGACACCCAAATATTCGTGAATGTGGCTGTTACTAAGATATCCACACGCTGCCCGGGGGGGGGGCATAAACAATATTAAGCTACACGTAGAAAAGAATAGGATATTCTCTACGAGTGACTCCAAGGAAGACTGTGGACTAGGAAGAGGTTCTCGATGCCTTGACGCTCTCGCAGATACCACACACTCTTCTACATTTCACGCAGATGTTTTCTTCAGCTCTTTTCTTCCTCGAAGGTTTTTCTCCTGTTTTTCGCCCCATTTTGTTTCCACCGCCTATGTCTTGGTAAAGATGTCAAGGCGTGATGTACACTCACCACTATTTTTGCCGTTATTTTCTTTGAGTATAGGCAGTCAGAACCACTCAAACATATCCAGCACAGCGGCTGACGACGCAGGGGACTGTACCTGCTCACCTATAGGTCGACACGGTACTCAGAGATGCAGGATGTACTTTGCGTGCGGTAATCTTTAACAGTCACTAGTTGCTACGAGGTACTCTTCTTGGATTGCGTCCCTGAAGCAGAGAGCAACACTATCCTTCGAAACGTCGTGGACATTTAACCCGAAAATACAGCGTAACGTCCCCGAAGATGTTGCGTTAATCATTTATTTGTATGTTTGTTTGCGCTCTTCATTGAACCTTTTTCATCGGACTACTTGCTTGTAAACAGTCGTTAACGAACCTTGAATTACACGGATTCCCTAAGGCGCGATGTTATTTTCCCCAAAACACTTTTCAGCCCGGAATATGATACATAGTAACATGTTAAACTCTGGGAAATGACCTTAATTTCTGCACACAAAGAATAATAATAAAAGTACACACTTTACCAGAACTCAATGACCTGTAGTGCGCAAACTTCTAGCTGGGCCACGAATCGAATGAGATCAGCCAGTCACTTGTTTTCCTAACCAAGCATAGTGGGAGGCAAAACCTGTTGTGTTGCCTCCGGGCAACCAGGAAATGCCAACGTGCTATTCCATTGTTTCGCATGTCGCAAGATGGCGACACCAGTGCCTGCGTTCTTGTAACCATAGACAAGACTTTGATTAACGTTAGAGGTAATAAGGGTGGCCGGAACATGAAGCGGACCATCCATTTATATGAAAATCTACAGTACGTGATTTTTTTTTTGCGAACCCAGTTGCCCAACTGATGATATCCCAAAAAAATTCCGTTCAAGATCACATATTCACTTTCTATGAGCTGAACACCAGATTTCTTTACTGTACAGTAGTGACCCTCTCTAGGCCTCTGAAGTAGAAGCTCAGTTTTTAGTTATGTGCAGGATACATTAGATATGTCCATTCTGGATAATATTTTGTTTTTAGGTATACTATTCAAACGCAAATTTTCGTCTGTGGGCCGAATCACTCGATGGCCAGATCATCCAAAAAAATAATTAGTTTAATCTTATATTTTTCACTAAATCATTTATTTTTTTCAAGAAAGTCACATAATGAGCTATATCTTACATTTCCAGCTATGCCCATCCTACACCCTTCCTACCTTCAAAATGTTCTATAAAAACAATACTCGTAAACTTTCTCAGTTGCTTCAATCCAGCACGGACTCGAAACAATTAATTCGTCCTGAAGATGGCTAAGTAAGTTTCTCCAAAATAGTCGAAACGTTTATGAATAGACGGTGCAGAAAACCAACGGACGTCCAACGTTTGAAGGAAAACCGCTGTAAAAACATAAAAATTATATATCTAACATGCAATACACACCTAGAGAAATTGTGATTTAAGTTCATGTATGCGCTGCGCCATAGCTCCTGGTAGGAAATTAATGTTCTTATCAAAATTGCATGAAAATTAAAACAAAATACAAGTCGTCAAAAAGTATGAACAATTTAGGTTATGGGATTTTTAAATTTTTTGCACTTTGATATTACTTGCAGCCGTTAGTGGCAGGAGTAAAACTGGTGCTTATGTGATAAAAAATAAAATTATTTATTCGTTTATCTTATAAGTAACACAACTGGATGAGCAACTTATAATTGGTGCTTATGTGATAAAAAAGAAGTGGGGCTGGGTTTCAAACTTTGTTCTACCTGTCACCTAAAGTAAGGTTTCTCAAAATGTGGTAGGCGTACAACTATTGGTACTTGTACCAGTGTTCACTTTTAAGCGGCCTTAACAAAAAATCGAAATTAAAAAATAATAACAATTTTACAAAATAAATAAAACACAAGTCGCATATATTTGTTAATACGCAGCATTACTAGCAACATTATATAACTCACCCGCGCTGTCAGTCACGCTTTCAAAATTTAGATTTTTTATTTAAATATAAAAAGTACTGGCGATATATTGAAATTGTTGAATTTCATATAGTGGTACGCCACTTAAAAAGTGTGAGAATCCCTAACCTGAAGGAACTAGAAATGTTCATCAGACAAAGATGAACATAAGGCTTCATGGATTTCCATCTCGGGAAAGTTTCCAACAAGAAATGAAAAAAAAACAGCAAAGCTAATATGGAGATGACATTACTGTTGCCAGCATTTACAGAAACTTGTCGATTTCCTGTTGTGAATTTTCCTCTCAGTGCATCAATACAGAACAAATCAGTTAATTCCAATCAGAAATTCTATTGGCACTTCCTCATGGTGAAAGCTTAATGGGTTTTGAAACAATTTTGAATCCTTCTGTGTATACAGTGTTTTCCGAAAAGTCCTAGGTATGTATCGTTAATTTACTATTTATACTAGGATTAAAACCCGTAGAAAATTGTGATTCATTTTAAAGTATCAGATGTCCACAGCAGGCAAAATCTGCTTTCCAGAAGACCCTTTTTTCCTGAAAGGTTTAACATGTTCTTAGATATTACTATAAAACCAGTGTCACTAAGCAGCTTAGTGTTGCAACGATTCGTGTGCTTTCTAAAACATTCAAGAATTTAGAAGTCGGTTTCCCGATGTTTCAGTTCCTTCGCAATCAACAGCATATCAACTGAACACAATTCGAACAAAAGGTTTCTTGTTAAGGAAGAAGCCAGAGAGGGAACAAGATGTTTTCCTTCAGATAATGGTTGAGCCCGTACTGGATTTCATCCAAAAACACGGTTACCTCGGAAACCAGTGTACCAAAGTCTACCACAAGCGCGAACACAAAGTTTTTTCTTTTGAAAACATATTCATTGAAGTTGTGCAGATAACTCAAGAGGCAGGCAGTGTTGCGAAACTATGGTTTTTTAGTGAAGTCGATCAATGCCTAATACATTTTACAGACGAGATCACTTAATCGGTCACGTAAGTACTCAGTATAAGAGATAATGATCTGAAGATAATTCACACGGATGAAGAACCTAAAGAAATGTCGAGTGAACAATACGAAAATTTTATATAAAGTAACTCCACATGTTTTCAGTAATATGATCACCAGCTGTAAATCATGTCGGATGGTTGAGGTAGGTCATTTCCATCACCTGCGTTAACATGTGATAAATTGTGTTACACAGAATTTATACAGGGCTAAACTCTCTTTAAAAATTTACTGCAAATAATAGCTTCATGAAAAGAAACATTGCATATTCCGCGACAGAAACCTTCAAAATTTCAGTGAATACCTGGGGGATGGTGGTAACCCTTGTTTTCCGCTGAACTGTATTCGTGCGTATAACTACGTGGGTCATCAAACCAAGTCGCCACGAAACCGCTTGAGAAGGCACCGTGCATGAAGTTGTTTATCCAAATAAAATCAGACACATGGGTTCAAAGACATTTTAGAACAACGTATCACAAGAAGCCACTATCGAAATCATCGTTACGTTGTTGGTACTAACAGCTGACGGAGCCCGAAAGTGTTTTGCACAAAAAAAACTGCAGGGCATCCAATAAGTGCCCGATGCAAATGGAGAACGTAACGCAAGGAATCTTTTTGAAGTCCACCCTATTCAACATGAGCTACATCTCGTGAGTTCTCGCATTCGACATTGCACCAAGTGTTAGGAAAATGTCTGCATATGTAAGTTACAAGTTATGTAGTCAATTACGCCAAATGATAGGGTAGCACGCAAAGAATTTGCAAGAATTCTGGCTTGAAATGTTGGACAAAGCCAACAAATTCTTAAGGAAAATCGTATTAACTGACAAAGCTCTAACCGAAGTTCCTTGTAATGTAAACAATCATAACGTATGCATGTAAGATCAGAACATCCTCATCTAAAAGTGGAACACATCAGAGGGCCCAAAAGTTAATGCGTGACGAGGCTTGTTGCACAATCATTTGTCCGGTCCCTTTTTCTGTGCTTAAGCAAGTTTGATACCCTTCATTTACTATGATACGCTATAAAACTTCGTCCATTTACAGTAATAGTACGGCAGCGTTCCGTCTTTTTCGAACAAGACAGTGTAATTCTGCGTGCATATCTTAATCAGCAATTCCCAGACCGATTGTTTGGTCGTTCTGGTCCCATCTGTTGACCTTCCATATCACTGGATATCACACTGCGACTTTTCGCGATGGGAGTATATGAAAGACAGTGTCTATCAAAATTCGGTGGCCGATAACAAAGACGTGAAGAAGAGAGTTGAAGCATTAGTTTACATTGACATGCTGCAAAGTACACTGCTGGAGCTAGAAAATGGCTTGGGCACTGCACGCGTGATTAATGGCCTCCATTTTGTATATGTGTAATGTTCAGAACAAACTTGTCTTATGTAGATTGTCTGTGTAAACTCATATTGACAGCTGCAGTGCAGTGTAAAACAAGGATACTAACAACTACCGAGTACTCAGTGCTACTTTAATAGTTGCACTCACAAGGGTCTCACAAATATCATGCCTACATGTTTTTATAACATTTTTATTCGAGTGAAAGCGTAAAAATAAACTATATATAGTCCGCATAATACAGGTTGTAATGCATGTCGATCTTGTCAGCATATTCTGCTTTAATTTGGATACCTTGTATTAATATTCGATGTGGTGATATGCCACAGGAAAAAAAGTGTTTTTTTTCGTATTTCATAAAAAACAAAGTCTTTACAAGACGTGGGATTTGAAGAGCCCTGAATCATATCCGTCTTACTTACGACTCAAAAGTCTTCGCGGCTGCATTAAAATGTGCACGGCGGGCCGGATCTGACCCGCTGGCCTCAGTTTTGTGAGCCCTGATCTATAGCTTGAATATTAGAACCGTACTATATAGGATTTTTATTTAAACTGAAAAATAACTTTTATCACTTCTTGTAGACTTGGTTTTGTTGTGCACACGCCCGCTCACCATCAAGCTGACCGTTTCTTATATGAGATGATATATATAAGTCATCTGCTCTCTATGCTCATTTCGCACGAACACAAAAACTCGACAAGACAGATTGTGAGACAGGACTTAAATTTAGAACTGGAAGCTTAATGGAAGTGCATAGTGGAGAAATAGATCCTACACTTGTAATTTTACCTTGGTTTCAACTCTGTTGATAAGAAAACCTTCAGAATAACAAGTTTTCCATTTTAATTTGCGATGTACCATTACATATCTTTGAAGCTGTTATCGATGTGCTATGCTAGGACTACCGGGCACACTCTTTCAACCACGAATTCAAACCAATATGTTACCACGTTCTAACACCATTTTTAAAATGTGCTTGATTACTAGAGAATGTATGCTCTTTTTTTCAGCAGGGCCGTGCATCAGCTCACACCACAAAAATTCTTTGCATTGTTGGTGGGTTTTTCTAGTAAATAAGCACTACCTAAGGGAGTATAGCTCCCTCTTACGCCAGATCTGAACTAGTGTGACTGAATGTTATTTATGGGGCATGTTACAGGGTGGTGTGTACCGTAATAATCATCACAATAATCACGATGCAAAAAAATTTCTGAACACAGTGTCCGTAATTACACCAGTAGAATTGCGCCGTACAATCAACAGAGTGTTTGTGGCTTGTAGATGTGACTGATGTCTGCGATATGTAGAAAATAATTTCCAATCCAATCTCTGAATATGGAGTGTAA
>JGI20169J29049_11449129_pt1 | contig 11098 bp, 11 predicted proteins | sample TergutNc150P1_FD_29049 | JGI IMG/M metagenome (IMG submission 29049) | reverse complement strand
TATATTGCACATGATGTGCAGAAAAATAAACAGAATTATACATATAATTGCATGTACATTTATTTATTCCTCGTTCTGTGTAATGTATTTCATGTTGCCAGCATGCAGGCCACATTTTTCATAAGTTTTCTGCATCACATAAAAGTAAAGGTTGAGCGGGCCCGGCCTGTAACAAACACCAACAGTGTAGTTTTAAGCTGAGCCTTGCCAGTGCCCCCAGTTTTGCTTTCCATGAACTGTGTCTATAAGAACAATGTGAAGTTTCTCAGACATACTCTCATTGCTGACATGCACTGTGTGTTTTAATAAAAGGACCTTATTGCCAGCACTTTTTAAGGCCTTCCAAATGGTAAGATGCAATAATCTTGCCGATGTTGCAAAACATTGCTAGAGTGCATCCACTTCTTACCAGCATTAGCTAATCAAGATAATATCATGAACAATCCATCCACCCCTGTTGGGCAGGCATCCTGAGAAACATCCCTGTGTTGGGGATGCAGAAGGAGGCAGTTAGGGTTGGTATATTGTGTGGAACAAGTTCAAAGTCTTAACTTCTCGTTCATCTACTAAAGACATGTACAGCTATATCTTGCTGTCTCACGCTGCTCAGACTGCAAACAAGCAGGAACAAATGTAAATTACCCAGCTTTGTGATTAACTGGGGGAGGGCAGAATCTCATGCGAGTCCCAGTGTACCACACACCGCCTCCCGCCTATTACTGGAGCGCCTTGCCTTACCAAGGCACTCCCCCCTCACCAGCAACTGTGATTTTCGTTTTTCATATCGCTGCTTGGGAACTTCTGCATTTAAAGAAGCCTGTTTAATCTGGGACAATCTCCACAAAATATTAATAATCACTGTGATTTACAAATTAAATGTATTCACTGACAAACTGGGGAGTCTGGACCCAGAATAAGTAAATATTGGTACATAAAAAGGGACTCAGATTTCTGTAGCATTGCCTGCCAGCTTCCCATTATTCTAACATACAATATGAGTGGAAAAATTTGAGGATTTGAAAATGCTAACGAGAACAACATGAAAAAGAGAATTTGACTTTTGTTCATGTCAGGACCTACAAAGGAATGAAAGATAAAGAAAATAGGAGAGAAAAAAATGCACACAGGATCAGAGGGTTGGAGATTAACAGGCTACTGCAAGCCATACCGCATACAAGGTATTTGTGAAAAAGAAGTGTCATGAGTGGCAAAAGCATTGTCTATTGGCCAGTATAAAGCATTCACCAACAGAGTAGGTTTCTAAATTCCAATCTGTGGTCATGTTGTGCCAGTCGTGGTGCTGGAGAGCATTTGGAGGAGATTCGCTCTCCATTTTAATCCAGTCTGGACAGATATCTCATGTACTCTGTATTGCTTGAGATAGTGTGACAACCCATGATTATAGTTGAGTTTCTTCCTGTGATTTATTACTCTGTGGATGTGAGGACTATGCAGCATTTGAATAATAACGTTGAACACTTTCTGTCAGGGTTTTGAAAACTAATAAGTTAATGCTTTGTGGGGAAATAATCACTGTTATTTCTGTACAAAACAGGCAATTAAATACATTCTGGGGGCAGAACATAAAATTTTTGAATGGTAAACCGTTTGGTACATGAAGTAACTAGTGGGTTTTGTTAAAGGTAAAGTTCACCCTAGAGCAGGCCATGAAGACTGAGAGGGGGAGTGGAAGTGTAACTCTACTTTTTCTTTAACCTTGGTGCTAGATGGGGATGAATGGTTAATGCCATGACCTGGCCGCTTTACTCCTGGGAAAGAGACCCAGTACCCATTGTACAGGAGGCTGGTTGGGCTCCAGGCCCTGGTTCTATTAATGCCTATAAATTAGTACGAAAGTCTTCAGTTTATGATAAAGGTCAGGTTATAGTGTTTTCGTTGCTTTGATCTCCAGGCATTGAGGAGTCAGGTCTATAATGGAAGTTCGAACACTGACATAGATTTCTGTAAATTTTCCATTAGTAGCTACAGACAGCCTTCATAAGAGAACTATCATGAATTCAGTTAGCCACATGTAGTTTTAGATTCCTCATTAGGCATGTTCGCAAAATAGTGAAAAGCTACTATTACCTTCGTCATGTCTGTACGTCCATCTGTCTGTCCGTCTGTTTGTCCATATGGAACAACTCAGCTGCCATTGGACGGATTGTCATGAAATATGATATTTGTTTATTTTTCAAAAATGTGTTGAGAAATTTCAAGTTTCATTAAAATTAGACAAGAATAATGGGCACTTTACATGAAGACAAATATACATTTATGATCATATCCCAGTCACATCTTCTTAGAATGAGAAATGTTACAGACCAAAGTTGTAGAGAAAATCAAAATGCTCGTTTCATGGTCAATAACTTTTTTTGGGGGGGTGGAAGATGAAAAAGTACTGTTTGTGAGATAACGCGAAAAATATGTGCAGTCCAGCGGGCCACATGACAATATGGCATATGTACATTGCATGATGGATATTTAAGGCTATAAGTACACACTCAGAATATGTAATACTTATTGCTTTTCCACAGCAACACGCTTCACTGTTACTTTATTTGTGCATTACCTGCCTTGTTAATCATTTTCAGTGCAGTAAGTGACTGTGGGTAAGCTTATTTTGCACATACTGGAGGCCAAATGGGGACCATTGTGTAAGGTTTTGTTGTACTAAATGTAGTGTTACTGGAGACCTTGTGCCAGCAGTCTCAAGAATGGAATGTGCGTCAGGGAACACAATTTGCTATGGGAGCATTTTCACAGCTGCATTTCTATCACATATTGATTTCAACATGGCGGACAGGCAGGTACAGACAGAGTGTAGTGTGGAAACTTTATTAAATGTTGCAAATTCCAGTAGACCTTCGAACTGTGGAAAATGTTCTGATCTCGAATTATGGCTTTTACAGGCTTTAAGTGAATTAAGCTCGGTTCAACGGATTGTTGATTTACTAAGTAAGAAGTATAAATATAAACAAGATGAGCAGACATCTGATATAGTCAGGAATGACTGTTGGACTCAAGCAACATTGAATCATTAAAAAATGCCTGAATTTCACTCACTACATTCCAACAACAGCAAACCGTTTTGAACTATTGTCTAACCTTACTAAGGATGCAGACGATTACAGGCCAGAAAAGGATACAGATAAAGAATCATGTAACTACTCTGGATGCCTACAAAGGAAGTTTGTTCACAAGGAGACCATCTCTATGGGTAATTATAAGACAAATGCTAAAGTCGCAAACCACACATGCAAGAAGTATGATAGTGCTATAAATGGTAATTATAGAAATCAGCAACCCCATACTAAGGATTCAACACACAGAATTCCAGTTTTGGTTAATGGCCTAGCCTCAGTGGATGTGAGTACGAAGAATATTTGCCATAAACCTAAAAGTAGTTCTCAGCAATATAAAGAACATAAAATTATAATCACCGGCGACACTCATGCTCGAGGCGCTGCAAGTAATGTGAAACATAATGTCAATGATAACTCTAGATCTAGTGGTTTTGTGAGACCAGGAGCAAACATAGATACACTAACTTCTTCAGTGACAGAGAACAGTAAACACTTAATGAATAATGACATAATTGCTGTTTGGGGAGGTGCTAATGATGTGAGTAAAAATAATTCCCAGGATGGACTGAAACACATAACTAATTTTGTGAAAGTAAACAGTCATACAAATATCATTTTAATGAGTGTCCCTCATCGACATGATTTATCTGAGTGGTCGTGTGTTAATAGTGAAGTGAAAGCTTTCAATAGAAAGTTAGTGAAACTTATGAAGCCTTATAAACATATTATAGTGGTAAAAGTAGACCTTCATAGGAAATTTTTTACCAGACAAGTTCTGCGTATGAATAATTTAGGTAAAAGATAAAATAGCGTTAAAGATAGCCAATGTAGTTACTACAATTTTCCCGAAACAGGAAGAAATAATCAGCTTGTGTTGGATGAATGAATATGAGTCAGTGTAAGTGGTAGTTCTAATGAAGATAATGTCATCCTGCAAGAAGACTCTAAGGCAGCCTCTTCAGAAACAGCCACCGTGGAGGCTTTAACTGATGATGCAGCTCAAGGTGAACCAATACGTGTGGGGCCTAGAACATCCAAAAGACAAAAGAAACACCCAACAATAAAAAGTGATGATTTTTTATGGTAAATGATAATGAAATGTTAGCTAGTAATGCAATAACAATATTTCATCAGAATATCTGTGGTTTGAAGGGAAAAATGGATGAGTTGTTAAGTTCTATGTCCCCAGATTTCCCTCACATTTTGTGTTTTTCTGAACACCACCTCAAAAAATTTGAACTCGATCAGATTAATGTTGATGGCTATAGACTTGGTGCTGCATACTGTAGACAAGTTGTAAAAAGAGGCTGTATTTGTATATTTGTTCAGTAAAACCTGAAGTATGCAAATATTGATTTGGGTAAATAACGTAAAGATCAAGACATTGAAATTTGTATGTTAAAACTAAAACCAACCTTCTTCAATGCTTGTATTATGGCAATCTATGGAGCACCCACTGGCAATTTTAATTTGTTTCTTAATAGATTAGATGACATAATCAAGACACTTTATAAAGTTGACTTATGTGGTGACATAAACATAGACTATCTTACAGATAATGATAAGAAAAGACAACTCGATGCAGTGCTTCTGACTTACAATTTATCAGCTGTAGTACATTTCCCCACTAGATTTCAAGGTTATTCGAGTACTGCAGTAGACAGTATATTTATTGACACCAATAAATTTATAAATTATTTTGCTCCTCCTCTACATAATGGATTATAAGATCATGATGCTCAGTTGTTAATAATAAACGATGTAAATCTGCAGTTACAAACCTGTCATATTTATACCATCAGAAATATAAATAATTATTCAATAGAGGAATTTAAAACCAGATTAAGTTATGAATCCTGGGACATTGTCTTTGACTACAATGGAAATACAGATGTAGAGATATTGTTTAACTCATTTCTTAATAATTATCTAAGGATATTTCATACTAATTTCCCTCCTCATAAAATAATTGAGAGAAGTAACAATAATTCCTGGATAACACCAGGTATAAGAATTTCTTGTAGACGCAAAAGATGTCTTTATCTGCGTACTAGGGACAGTGATTATATCATTTTAAAAAATTACTACAAGCAGTATTGTAAAACTCTAACAAGTGTTATTAAAGCGGCAAAAAGGTATGTGTATAGTAATCGAATTAGTCTACCAATGAAATAAAGGCAACTTGGAATATTTTGAAAGAAGAAACAAATAGACTAAAAGGACCTACAAATACAACTATTAACAATTATCAAAATTCTCATGAGGCTTTTAATAAATATTTCTTGTCAATAACTGAAAATATTATGCATGATATCAGATGTAACAACAAACAAGGTTACAACATTAACAAAAATCCAAACAATTATTTGTTAAACCTATTTCATAAACCTTTTCCTAGCATAAAGTTTAAAAACACATCAACTAAAGAAATTGAAAAAATTATTAACTCCTTAAAAATAAAGGAATCATCTGGCTATGATGAAATCTCTACAAAAATATTAAAGATTAGTGCTTCCTTTATGAGTTCTCCTTTGAGTTATATTTGTAATAAGTCTATGCTATCTGGAACTTTACCTACTAGATTAAAATATACTATAGTAAAACCATTATTAAAGAAAGGAGATAAGGAGAATGTAGCTAATTACAAACCAGTTTCTTTACTAACCTCTTCTCCAAGGTCCTTGAAAAAATTATGTATGACAGGCTTTTGAAACATATTGAGACCAATAATATTTTAGCTGTTGAGCAATTCGGTTTTAGAACCTCCTCATCAACAGAAAAGGCCTCCTATAAACTAACTGATGATATATTAAATGCGCTCAATAACAGAATGATGGTTGGAGGCATATTTTGCGACTTACAGAAGGCTTTTGATTGCATTAATCACAACATGTTACTAACAAAATTAGAGTTTTATGGAATAATAGGAATAACTTACAAACTAATTAAGTCTTATCTTCATGGTAGATGTCAAAGAGTGGTCTTAAATAATCATTCCTCTAGCTCATGTTCAAATTCGGGTAAAATAACACACGGTGTACCTCAAGGATCAATACGAGTACTTGGTCCACTACTTTTTCTACTTTATATTACTGACTTACTGCAAATAACAAATGACAATTCTAAAATTGTCTTATTTGTGGATGACACTAGTATGATTATCACCAACCCTAACCCTTCAAAGTTTGAAAAAAGTGTCAATAAAATCATTCAGGACATAAATGAATGGTTTAATACCAACTTATTATCATTAAACCTGGATAAAACATACTTCATACAATTTGTGACTAAGAACAACTCTTCACTTAATTTCAATATTATGCACGGAAATAAGAAAATAGCTAATGTCTACAACACAAAATTTCTTGGACTGGCATTAGATAACACACTTTCCTGGAGAACTCATATAGACACCATTATACGTAAGTTAAGTTCAGGTAGCTTTGCATTGAGAGTAGTCAAGCCATTCTTGTCCCAGGATTCACTGAAAATAGTATATTATTCCCATTTTCATTTCGTAATGACTTACGGATTAATATTCTGGGGGAATTCCCATTATAGTAATATTATTTCAGACTACAAAAAAGAATTATTAGAATCCTTGTAGGGATAAGAGGTAGAGATTCGTGTAGAGAACGTGTCAAGAAGTTAAAAATATTACCATTACAATCTCAGTATATACTATCACTCTTGCTTTTTGCAATTGATAATGGGGATTATTTTAAGGTGAACTCTGAGATACACAACCTCAGTACTAGGAATAAATTGAATCTACATCCACCAATATCCAACTTGTCAGTATACCAGAAGGGAACATATTATTCTGGGATTAGGGTGTTCAATAGTCTGCCGTGTCAAATAAAGAACCTGTTCCACAATAGAAATCAATTTAAACATGCCTTGAAAAATTTCTTGTATTTTCACTCATTTTATACTTTGGGTGAATATTTTAACTGTAATAGGATTTAAAATACTTATTATTGTTCAGCTGTTCTTTTATGTTTTAAGGTTTTATCTTGATAATTGTTGATTAATTAATTAAATAGTAATATATTATAAAATTGTATAACTGAAATGTATGTTTGAATGAGTAAATACTTGTCAACCTTTTGACTACCGCCGATTCTACAGTGGTTGTATTGCATTTTTTACTAGGCTGCTTGTATGTATTATAATGTATTGTAATGTATATTGACGGAGTTACACGGAATTGACATGTTCTATGTACTTGGGACCATGACCCCCTTCTGCGTTGGATAAAAAAAAATATATCTAGCAGCAAGCTCATTTTTCAAGTAACATTTCCTTGGAGAGTGCTGCATGACACGCAGCATGTATTCCAGCATTAATTATCTGACTGTACTGACAAAATCAGAATTATGTAATTTAATAAATTTGATGAGCTCTGTTTGCAGACAATTTATACTGTGTAATTATCTGTATGTATGCTCATATTTTATTCAGTTCAGACATAGCCCCAGACTGCACATTTATGAACAGTAGAAACACATGGCTTCAAAATCATCTAATTTCATTTTGATAATCTGATTGATAGACCCTGTGAAGCCATGTTATAATGAATTATGAGTATTTAAATGTGTGGTTTCTTTGTTACCTGAGGCACATTTAACCCTTTGGTGCTGAACAACAATTATACTTGTCATGCAGCATGATGCTTAGAAAACTGAAGGATGATGAAAGTTGTCACCCAGAATTTGTCAGTTGTGACACATACTTGTACAGCCCCCACCTGATATATAGTGGTCTGATGTATGTAGCTGTCTCCACTTGAGCAAAAAAGCAAGTTTGTTTCTCATATTGTTTTTGCCCCAACCTCTCAAGGCCATGAATTTCATTCTGGCATAAGAGGGTTAAATTAAAGGGAAAATGTGTAACTGCATACAAGGCTTGGTTCTTTGGTATGTTAATCGGAATGTTCATTCGTGTTGTTGATTAAACACAAAGTTCCATATAATATGGCAATTCTGTATTCATGTCTAGTATTGCATTTAAAATGGATGATTTTTAGTATTATGCATTTAACATACAATATTTATTTTGACTGTGTATTATATCTGTGCTTCAAAGAAGTATGTTATTTCAGGTTTCATTTGAATTGCTTGTGAAACGACAAATCCGACGCCTTGAGGAACCTTCTCTGCGCTGTGTGGAATTAGTTCACGAAGAGATGCAACGAATTATCCAACACTGTGGTACAGAGGTGCAGCAGGAAATGTTACGCTTTCCTAAACTGCATGAACGGATTGTTGATGTTGTTACTCATCTGTTAAGGAGACGTTTGCCCACCACAAACATGATGGTGTGTAGAAATGTCATATGTCTGGGATATAGAGACCTTATTATTTATGTTACACTTTGTGTTTGCATTGTGGCAGAACATTTTTGTACCCTTTTTTATGTAAATGTCATGTAATTTTTTAATTGCAGTACCTGAATTTTAGGCACATATTGGATTTTACATTTCAGAGCCATTCAGACAATTTATATATTGTCATAATGTGCCTTTTCATTTATAGAGATGTGTAATTATTTACAGAGTTGCATCATTGACCTTGACTCCATTCTTCCTCGCAGTGGCCCTTTTGGGTTCTGAACTCCAAAACTGTGGTGTTACACTTGTCTTAGTGGACCATTCAGTCTTTCTTATTATTTCATCTTTGGGTGTGGGAGAGGGGATAGAATTTTGAAACACATTGGCCACCAGTATTACCTGATTTACCATGGATTGCCCAAGTAATGTTGTGTCATACATAGGGAAGGTATGCAGTAGATTATCATCTTCTCTGAGTACTATAACTACATCGCAGCAGACTGAAACTTTCCTGGTCACTGGTACTCCTGTTTGGTGCCATGATATTAAACACAAGCAGAGATCTCTTATATAGACACAAGAAATGTAATTAGTGTTTGTTATGTAAGTGGTGGAATTAGGATTTCAGAATGGTTATATTAGCTCACCTGAATAGTCTGCAAGTGTTACCACTCAATTTTGCCAGAATTTCATTTGTTGGACACTGATTCCAACAGATATTCTCCTTATGCTGCTGTTGTGAGGGGTGTGTGTTGGTGTTTGGTTTGGAGGTTGCAGTGTGTGAATGTTGTTATTTGGCAAATGACACTTGCAAAATCATTTAATTTTGCAGACTGGGAACCAAACCTTTATACTACATGTACATGTTGGTGTATAATGAAAGCATTATGATATTCTGTAAATGTAGTTATTGGTTTACTGATCCAGTTATGTGAAACTATAAATTTCATTTGTATAAATATGTTTTAATTTTCCAGGTCGAGAATTTGGTAGCTATTGAGTTGGCATACATTAATACAAAACATCCAGATTTCCACAAAGATGCAGCCTTGGTTTCTTCTCTTCTTAAGTCTGTGGAAGAAGATGAAAGGTTCCTGCGGCCAGCCAATAAAAGACAGAATCCTGCTCATGTAAATCAGCCTATGCCTACTGTGGCAGCGGAGTCAGAAAAGGATATGCCAAAGGTAGGGCATATAGAGAAGTGTTTAGCTTGATCACACGCTTATTAAAGTTTGACAGTTTGCGGTGAGAACAGGATCATCGCAGTTACATACTGCCCTTATAAATTGAGGTTAACATATTGCATTCCTGTCAGTATATCTACCTTTTTTCGTAAATCCATGTTTACATCTACATTGTACTAAGGGAAGTTAAAAAACAGTAATTCCAAAATAAGAATCAGTCCTTTTTCCTGCTTCAATAATTTACACTTTTATGCCAAACCCATAATATGCTGTGTGTTTTGTCTCCTTGGTCAATCCAGAATGTATTGTTTTGAGTTCTATTCTTTCTGTCTAAGATTGATGTACTATTGAAGATGTTCTTGCACATGCTAATTATTGTAAATATTTACTTAAAAGTAAAGAAAAGTTCCAAGTCAGAGTAGAAGTGTCTAGAACTTCTTCACATTCCAACTCTGGAATCAGATTTATTTGCTTATTTTGACACTTGTCTCTTACCTTCTTGTATGATGTTGAGCTTAAAGTGTAAATCATTGTGTCCACTAACTGGTGCTTTTTGAGGCAATGAGAAGTGACTATTACTTTATACTGAAGGGACTGTAGTACTACCAGAAATTATCTTTGCCTGAAACCACTGTGTGTATATTTAGTTTTAAATGTTGATGTTTCTTGTTACCTGTTACAGGTAGGATGTATGCCTTCTCTTCTCCGTCCTTGAGTGTATTTCTTAACTGTTGTGTATGGAAGGTTAAATGAATAAGCACATCATTCTTTTGTTATATTTCACAGAACCATACAATTATTCGATACAACCACGAACAGGTCACCAATGCAGTATCATGGTTTTCAACCTATTTGCCTGCTGCTCGATCAGAAAAAGAAGCATCAACAGACAGCTCACCGAGTGCAACACCAACACATCAGAATGATGTGAAAGGTGTGCTTAGTCCACAGAAACCTGTGAATTTGCTGCCAGAAGTTCCAATCCAGACTGGCAGGAAACTATCTGAGAGGGAACAGCGTGACTGTGATGTTATAGGTATGCATTTGCTGTGACTATTCATGAACAAAATATTCTAGCCACAAACACGTGTTTTTTATGGACTGACAAAGCACCTGAGTTCCCACTTTACCTCAAAAAACACAAAAATATTGATGTATAAAGTACTTAGACCTGTACTTACATATGCTTCTGAAACATGGACTCTATCTAAAACAAATGAGCAGTGGTTAAGTCTGTTTGAAAGAAAGGTGCTTCGATGTATTTTTGGAGCGAAACAAGAGAACAAAACATGGCGAAAAAAATACAGCTTTGAATTATACGAAACATTTAATGAATCAAACATTGTCAATTATATCAAAGTTAAAATACTGGCATGGGCAGGGCACTTGATGCATATTAATAACTAGCGGGGGTACCCGGCATTGCCCGGGATGAGAAATTGCGAAAGCAGATATTTGAAATCACATGGAGGGACAAAGGTTGGATAGGTTAGACG
>JGI20169J29049_11449133_pt1 | contig 11129 bp, 7 predicted proteins | sample TergutNc150P1_FD_29049 | JGI IMG/M metagenome (IMG submission 29049) | reverse complement strand
CCTGACCACGACCAACGGCACTGCTATCACCACGCTCCAACAGTAAAACCAGAGGCTGCTACTGCAGTTGTTGAGCTCGTGATGATGGGCGTGAGGACGCCCGAAATGTGTCGAGCTGTACGTAAACGTCAAGTAATAAACTTGAGAAATTGTTGCATCTAGTTGGTTGATTTATTTGAAATGTATGATGATGCACGGACTTGCATACTTCAAAGTTCATGGGTCACTTGTAGTAGAGACCTACAATGTTAAATTTAATTTAAAAATATAGCAGTTTTGAAGATTAAACATGCATATAGGTTAAGTATGACCTCTCTTGATGCTAATTTTATCTGCATCAGGCACTGAGTAGGCCTTTGTAAACAAAGTCCTGAGAGTTTTCACAAATCTTACATTTATTTATGCATTTATGAGGAAAGCTTTTTTTCTTCTTAAATTTATTTATGTTTGTTGTGTATTACAAAGTACTAACCATAATTAAACACCCTGTATGGTGAGCTGATTGCTCGTTCAGAGGAGTTCTACTGGGGTTTTGTGTGTCTAATTGTGTGTGATCTCTCAAAACCTCAACAGCGAGGTGGCCTAGACCTGAGTTGGGCTGTTAGACCACAGCAAAACAATAGTTAAAAGACCCCAAGTCATGTAAAGTACAGTTTGGCAGTTATGCACACAAGGTATTTGTAACAATAGTCTTGTACATCAGTGAGTTCCAGTCGAAACTGTATATGAATTGCCAGCTATAAAACTATGTTTTTGGCAGATTATGTAATGTCAGCATTTCTGAACCTTTTCAGTCAGTGCCCCTCTCGGACTCTGAGTGAAACTTCATGTATCCTTTTTCAATAGTGACTTAATTTTTGTTTCAAAGTAAGTGCTGTGGTGAAATATAAACACATCTGGATACATAAACCTGTGTAAACTGTAAATAAATCTTTCTTTATTTATTTGTACAGAAAAAGTCGTACACAGGAACGTTGCCTGGACATCTTTGGAGGCTTTATGACAATGTATGACATATTATCTCACATAACTATTTGTGAGGCTTCACGTAATTCCTGGAGGTACATGTATGGTGGTTCAGAATTTCTGCATTGTGCAAGGGTCTACTGTATACCCACAGCTAAATAATTGTTATATTTTACATTAAAATTCAATAAAAACATTTTAATGTTCATGATAAATATGTAATGGACTTTGCATTTATCCAAAATATGATGTAGTGCCCTGCAGTTCTTACACCTAAAGTGGAGAAGACGTCATGATTACATTCCTGTATGATTTCCTGGAATTCTTATACCTGAATGATAGAAGTGTAGATGTATTCTCACTTGTGCATTGAGCTGTTAAGATTATTTCTTGCTTTAGATGTTAGTAACCACAAAAAGTGTTTGATATTGAAATACAAAAGACAATTTTGTGTTCATGATGATACAGAATTAACTGAACCTTTCTCCAAAACTTACCAGAAATTCTGATAGCTAAACTCTGCACAGGTGCCATAGTATATGTAATAGAATATTAATTCTTTAATGTATATTATCATTTATTTTTACAATATATGAAAGACAGTTTTGTGTTTTGGACACTGTTATGGTTTTAAACTGATCAGATATTCTCCTGTTCAGTTACCTGAAATTGTAGTCATGAAAAGTACCATGGCCATTTGGTTTTGTAGTAAGGAAGCATTTCATGTTTGTTTAATGTTGTTTTGCAGAACATAATATTTGGAGTGATCATCTACCAGAGGAAAATATAGCTTCTGCCTTAGACAGTATGTGTATGGACCCTGAGCAGGGGCATCAGATTGATGATATGAGAGTTGACCAACATAGAGAATTAAATGAACAGTTACAAGCTGCTGGTATGTTGGGTTCATCGCAACCTGTAGCTCAAAGATTTTCTGCAGGCCGCAGTGTGTTACGAAATGAAGGATACAGTTGTGTCACCTGTGGCAAGGTGTATCGGTGGAAAACAACTCTATACCGCCACGTGCAAGTTGAGTGTGGCAAGGAGCCACATCTGCAGTGTCCTTATTGTCCACACAGAACTAAGCGAATTTGGGATCTCCAGAAACATATGAAATTAAAACATCTACAAGAAAACCAATAAAACTTTTTAGTTATTTGACCACTACTGTGGGGCATAGAAGATTGAATAATTTGGTCCAGTCTTGTGTGTACATGCATGTGTCCCCAACATTGGTTCTCAGATTACATACATGTTCCGATGCTTGATTTTAGCAAGTATGTCATGTGGTGCTTTATTTTGAGGTGTTCTTGTTATAAGTGTGTGTGAAGTGAAAACATATTCTTGAGGGTGGTTTATCTGTGCTCCATACTTTACCTCCAGAAGTACTTGATATATCATTATGAAATTTCCTATTATAATTTCACATCAAAGTTTATCAGGTTAATTTAATTTTAGTGTTGGGCTTACTGGTCAGTTAAGATGAATTTGTATGAAACCAAAATCATACTGCACGTAATTTTAAAATAAGTGGACTATTGTACGTACAATTAGATTTTGATGTGTAATATGGTTGAAGTATGCTGACTTTGGACATACTGCTCGGGGATGTAACACTGTGTAGTCTGGTAGAAACTTAACGACTCCAACCTGCAGTGCGATTGAATTTCTGCCAGACATCATGGTGTATGGCTGGGAGTGAGTCTGTAAGAATTCCAATTAAAGTGGATTTCTAGAAGTAATCCTTGAAAGTAGATCTGATTTATTTATTTACATTCTTTGTTTCTGAAAGATCTTTTAATTCTTTGCATTTTTTGAAAATTGTTTCTCGTGCATACAGCATTTTGTGTGAGAAACTAAAAATACATGATCATTACTGAGGACATGCCATGGCTCAGGCAGTTGAATGCCATCCATTAAACAGTGCAGAACTGGGTTCAATCCCAGTCCAGTCTGTGTGGGATCTATGGTGGTTTAAGTGGCACTGGGACAGGAATTCTCCAAGTTCATGATTTCAAACTTTCACTTTGTTCTGATTGTTGTATTCTTTTTTTTTTTGGGTGATTCCCTGGCATCTGAATTTTATATGCCGATATTTCAGAACAATCTTTGTCATCCATCTTGATAGGCAGTGAAAGCTTACACCGCCTATGACAATGGTACAGACAGAGTGTTCCAAAATGTTGGCATATAAAATTCAGACACCAGGGAATTACCCAAAAGAAAGAATACATCATTCCCCAAGTCCTTCATTTTTCTACTGTATCATTTTACCAGTGTTCCATACTCATTAATCGATCTGTCACATACACTGCATAATCTTAACATTGTCAGTGTCACTGAATAACACAGGTTAACACAGTTGGGCCACTACCAGCCAGATTTGGTTTCTTTAGAGGCTTCTTCTGACCCATGGAAGTATTGTGCCTACCCATGATCTAGTAGTTGATGTGTGTTAAACCCGTCAAGTGTGGAAACATTGTCCTCTTATGAACACAGAACCCGCAGTGCACAAGTCGCTGTAAGACTTACAAAGTCATCAACTAAGGCACTCGTATCTGGAGCCAATCTGAGACTGAAGTAGGCTGTATCCCAGGTTTGCTTTTATGGGGTCCACTATTGATGTAACCTCAATGCTCCACTATACGTAGTATATACTTTTATATGGACTACCGCAGTCTGCTGGATCATAAACATTTTTGGCAGCATGTTCATAAGTTGCAATTGTTAATTGAATTGAAGATAATAACATCAAAATGTGCAAATTATGAGCCAGAAGTTCTGCAGAAAGAAGTTTTAAAAGTTCTCCTATAATGTGTTGTTGTAGGAATTAGGTCATCTGTGATATGATGTCTGGGAAGAATTCTTCTTGGCTTTTGAAGGTGAAGGCACTGCATTGCTTCAAAATATTGGGAACCACTAACCCAGTGACACAGTGTCACATCCATGATGACCTCAGTCCTTAGAAACACCACTTTGAGACGTTTTGGTTTTACTGGTTGATAGATAGGGTGAACTGACAGCTGTCATGTGATGCAAAGGTTGTAGAAATTTCTGTATAATATGTAGTTATGTATTAGCTTTTGCGGAATTTGTTATGAGTTAGCTGCTGAAAGGTGTGAAAGTGTCTTTCTGAATGGAATGAGTACAAGGGGAAATTTTGTGCTCTGAAAGACCCAGTTACACATTTTGTTTGGTATGATTTGTGTAGCAGAATATTATACCAGTTGTTATACAAGGGCCTTGGATTGCATTTGGAGTTTTGCTCAACCTGGAAAACCACCCTACATTATCATAAAACAAGATAATGTTTGTTTGGTTGTTAGTTTTTTCATTCTTGCCTTCTAGTTTAGTTTGAGTTTAGTTTATTTATTTAGTCCACTTAGTCACAATGTGCGACATTAGACCCGTCAAATTGATGTTAATAAACATAAGAATTTTTCTGTTCATGTGCAGTGATATGTTGTATGTATGAGGTAATAAAGAATTGGTGGAGTCAACCAAGTGTGAAAGTATGCTAATGTGTCATTCATTACAGTGATGTTTGTTATTTTGTGTGTGTGTGTGTGTGGGTGTGCATGTTAAAAAGTAGTTATCTTTTCTAATTAAATGGTGAACACTGTATTAGGTTATATGTTCATTTTGTAACAACATTATTAATTTACTTTTTAATAGCACAATTTTTATTTAAAAAAATGACCAGTAAAGAACATTTACAAAACGGTAAACTGCTCTTCTTTCTTTGTCACATATGGGCACAAGTATTTTGTTCTAGAAAAGAAGCACCACACTTATATATGTGTATGTGTATGTTCTGTTGTATGTGAAGCGGTTGTATGTATTAAGAGTAATTTAGATACTTTAAACAGAGAGCTGTATTGAGCTTCAGAGCTCTTAATGGTGTTATGTTCCACTGTTGTTCAAGAAACTGTGCTGCATTTTGTTGAAATAAAAATGGGAGAGAAATTTAAGGAAAAAACATATAAAGAGTTTGTATGCCCAAAACAAATGTAAATTAACCCTTTAAACGCTGAGTTAAATCCCACCTGCCATCTGCTGGCATTATTAGAAGCTCACCATATTCTCCACATTAGCAGGATAAGGGTTAAGTTACTTCATCTGGGTTTATGTGTGGAAGGGTTAACCAATATTGTCTCCATTATTTATATCTCTAGTTTGTATGCCCAAAACAAATGTAAATTAAGTTACTTCATCTGGGTTTATGTGTGGAAGGGTTAACCATTATTGTCTCCATTATTTGTATCTCTAGTTTGTATGGTTCGCCTGCTTCACACGTAGGAGGACTGAGTTAAATCTGAAGCCATTGAATTATTTGAAGTTTTCCTCATTCCTGCCATGCACATGCTGTGGCAGTGTCTTCAAGTAGCAGGTTATGGCCACTTGCTACCACATCCTTAAAAATTAATTATTTGTATAATCATCCTGTCATTTGAAGATTGTATATGGCCTGTTTAATTTGTAACATGACTACCTACATGGCCTGTTTAATTTGTAACATGACTACCTAACATGCTCCATAGAGCACAGGCTTTGAGAACTGATAGGTGCCAAGCTAATTTAGAGGTTAATTCCATGTTATGGAACTTGAAGACCTGCTGTGTTTAAGGTGGTCTACCACAGGTCTCTTTCCACAACTCCCACACACACATACACTATTTCTTGAAGATCCATTTTGATATTATTCTGCCATATATGTAGGCCTTCCAAAGTGACTCAGGTTATTCCTGCTATTTCATGCACTTTAAATACCTTGCCCAACTAATGCTTCTTGATTTGATTGTCTTCAAAAAATTTGATGAAGGATACAAATCACGGAGCAGCATATGATGCAGTTTTCCCCACTCTCATGTCTGCAGTTTACAATGTTCATTTAATCCAGACTCATGTTATATTGCATATTTATGTTAAAAATGTTGTTTTTATAGTTCTGCAGTTCTATCTATCCCGTGTTTTAACAACTGTCGCTCCCTTCCAGAAACCAAACACCATTCCTCTCTGTTTCTCCATTGACCTGGTTCTAAATTTCTTGTTGTCATGGCTGCTTGTACTCCTTCCATCCACGTTTTCCTTGGGTGTCCTCTTTTCCTTCTCTTCCATGGTAGTTCTGCAGTTACAAATTTTATGATTTAAAATGTGTGTGGTGGAGAAAGGTGAGTGCCAGATCAAAGACGGTGTGATGGGCTTTGCTATTCTGCAATTACTCTACCTGCACAGACATATTTTGAAAAAAGATTATAGCGTCTTAAGGCGAGACGATATTAATGTCAGTGAGCTGTTACAACATGTATCCTAACCCATAGATTCCAGTACACAATAAACAAAGACTGTTCACATAGAAGTGTTTGTGTTTATTTCTTAACATTTGTCTTGTTGATGTTTGCAGAATCTAAAGCTTGGAGTTGTCATCATTCATCAGGAGGCTTAATTCCTGTTTCAGTGAGTAGTATGTTTGTACCACCGGAACAGGTGTTTCAAGATGCAGGTGCTGGAATGGGTGAGCAACCGCAGCAGCTGGCAGATGTTACTTCATTGTTTGGCCCTACGCTGTCATCAGGTGGTGGAAGTTATTTCAAAGTTATTGCAAGTACGCAGCCTTCTGAAGAAGGTTTCAGATGTAAAAAGTGTGGTAAATTATACCGCTGGAAGAACTCACTGTATACTCATGTTAGACTGGAGTGTGGCAAGGAACCACAGTTTCAATGTCCTTATTGTCCACATCGTGCTAAGCTTAAGGGAAACCTACAGAAACATATGAAACTGAAGCATTTCCAGGAGAAAGTCTAAAGTAGTAATCTGTCTTTTTTTTGTCCTTGCTGTTTTAGTTTTATGGTGGGAATTGGCTGAAAGCTCAGTCAGTGCAGTGACTGAACTGTGGGATGGGTTTTATTCCTGACAGGGACACAAGGTTTTTGTTTTGTACTTCCATGTCCCTCTTGGTCTTTACCCAGCATGTTACTCAGTGTGTACCAGAGTGTAAAACTGGCCACTTACATATAATGCTGTGATTGTGCAACATGATGATAAATGCATTGTATAATTCCCAATTGTCATATATTGTAACCCATGGATGTGCACAGTAATGTGACAGTAGTCACACTAGCTTTTAAGATGTCACCAATTCCCTGTCTTCCTACTTTGTAATACTTTACCATAAATAGTACAAACATGGTAGCTGTTTCAGACTTTTGGCTTCATAAGAGTACTGATGCCATTTGGTGTGGTGTCTCGAAATACTATCTGCTTAAGTAACGAAGAATTTGCAGCTTTTATTATGGTATTACTGTTAGGAAAATTTAAGGATGTGATATGAAATATTTTGATGTGATGGCAACAAATAATAACAATAAATTGACACATGACTTTTTAATGTGTCATATACATACGTGTACTGTCAGTATGAGGACACTGGAGCCCAAAAGGCTCAATACTTACAGGTAGAAACCAAGGAAATGTAGTTTGTCAAAGGCAGATGCTCTCAGAACTGATTTATATTTGCTGTGTATATTTCTGTGTTCCTGAAGGTTGTAGTTTTTTTTATACAAGGTTTGGTAGTTATTGAGCCTGTGTGTACTGTAAAAGAGTAATCTTGAGCACCATTGAAAGTGTCAAGACATGGCATTTATATGCTGTTGCTGTGTGATGTGATCATTTTCTGCATATGGAATGTACGAAATATGCTATAAATAATTTTTTTTTATATATTTAGTGCAAAAATTTCAAGTGACAAAGAAGCAGTTAATACAGCTCATGGAATCTGATTTTCAGGAGGAACTAACGGTATAAAGACACTATATGTACATTTTTTGTTAGAAAACTGCACAGCAGCGTTTTCTAAGGATTTAAGTAATGATATTTGCCTACATTAAAATATCATCATTATATCCAGTGGGAATACTGAAAACAGTAAAAAGTGATAAAGCAATCTCTATACTGGCCTGGACAGGCTTTAGGAAGTTGAGTATCCCAGAATTTTTAGACAGTTGGCACATGAAGGTGGCAGGGTTGTCAGACCTATACACTGACTGCCTTTACCCCCTAGGAGATGCTCCTGGTACTCATTTCTGTTAGAGGATGACTCAACCCCAGGGCCATAGTGCAGCCAGAAGGATTAAGTCAGTGAAAAATCCCATCAGGAATCGAACCTGCAACCTTTCGCCCTGTAGTGCAGTGCCTCAACGAATTGCACCACTGTTTACACCCTTGAGAACTGTAAAATATGTAAATTTGAATACTTTGAAGACTGCAATTTCGATTGGGATGTCCAGTTGTGTTCTTAATTTCAAGGCTTTGAGGTAGATAAAGATAGGTTACAGTCTATGGGGCGTGATGTTATAGTTTGTTAGATTGGTATGAGTGCTTCAGATGAAACTGCTGGATGTGTCTCTACCTGAAGATAGGGGAAGCAGGTTCCCTGAAATGTTGCCACTTATCTAACAGACTATAAGGCATGATATCCAGGATATATACCACTGTCAGAATACAAATCTCCAAAATCCATATTCAAATGGATGCAGTTTCCAACCTGTTTATAGATTCTTCAATTCTGGGCTGTTTTCTGCCATTTTGTATGCAGATGTGTTTCACAGTGAAATGTACATGGTAATGCCTGCTAATATGTCATGCTTATGATGTGGGAAATGGCAAAATGATATACAAGCACAACCAGTACATGTCAGAGTTACCATTGATATTTTATTCAGTAGCTATGAAAGCAATAATGATTTTTGTTTTTAATGAGACCATATTTTGCAAAGTTTATTATGTGGAGGTTTTGTTTGTGTGTTTGTTAGTGACACAGTATCTGCTAAGCAAGCCATCAAAAGTTGTATCGAAAACTGTTTCATAGAGAGACAAACAATTGTAAAGATATTTATGAAGTTACTGCAGTGATTTAATTTTACTTGATTGTCTGAATGAATATTTGCATTTATGACATTACGCAGTCACCAAACTCAAAACTAATGAAAGTCTAAAAGATGTCATCATGTTAGTCAGGAATAGTAAAGTAGTGAAAAACCCAAACAGTAATCATTGCATGCAAAGGAATAAAATTTTGTGTCAGCAATGTGTTTCTCTTTCACTTTTCACTTGATTTCAGTTATTAATTGACATATATTGTTAATATATCCTAATTACCTTACATTATGATGTATTTCCTATGACATGTCATCACTGTGATCTCTGGTTTTATTTGTTTTTGTAATGTAAGATTTGTCAAATAAAAGATAATTCTAATGTAAACTGATCTTTATTGTTTGATTCTTAAGAAAACGTTCATCTTAATTTAAGATATGTTTGTTGGAGAAAATATGGCTACATTGTTCAGACTGTGTGGTGTTTTGGGTTGTGACACCACGCAGTCAGTCTAGGTAGATACCCGCATTTTAGAAGAACTCTTTTCTTCCACTTGTACAAAATTTTGGTGAATGTCCAGGCTGTTAGTTCAACTACCATTTGAATCCTAATTTCAGTTGAATTCTTAAAGTTTTACCCATCCTGATCATGTTCTCTGCATTGGACATTTTTATTGTCATGTTTAATACTGTTTTTGGAATCTTATTTTTGCTCTGAAAAACATGCTCATACTTTCATATTTTGTTAATTATTTAGTTTATGTTCTGATTGTTTTTATCATTAAATTATTTCTAATTCCTTTTGTTGACTATCTTTTGATTTCTTTACTTCTTTAAAAGTAGGGTTACAGTTTTCCGTTTTGCAGTTGGCAGTTAGAAGTACTTCTGTTTTGCTGTCCTTTTGAAATGTATGTGTGTGTGCATGCGTGCGTGTCGTGAGCGTGCGTGCGTGCACTGTAGACATCTGGAAATTTCTTTACTGTTGCAATATGTCACTGCCTTCTTACATAATAGTTTCCATTAGCATATAATTTCATAATTTGTGTTTTCTGCTTTTATATATATTGAAAACTGTGTGATATTGTTGTAGTGGTTGGCAGTATTAGGCTCATGAAGAGTTCTACAGATTCATCACTAGAATTTTTTGAATGCTGAATTGTTGTGTTTGATGACTGAGAGGTCCAGGAGTTGGAAAAGTTAGGGACAAATAAAGGTTTAGAACACACAATCTGTCAGTTTTAATTGAAATAAGACACATGAATTGAACCAAAAATAAACTATACTAAAAAATTAAGTTTGTAATGTGTCATAATTCGTTTATGTATTTGACAGAATAAACAGTACAGATGTTTCAGAATTTAATATGTTGTTGATGTTTTTCAGAGCTGGGGTTGTGGAGTGACCATCAGTATTCAAGAAGACTAAATATTGGGAAAATTAATATTTTTGAACCACTTGAAGAAACACTGCAAGGCACGAGGCTGATTCAGCGTGCAGAGGAAGGCAGAAGGCTGAGTGAGCATGGAGAGTTGCAGCAGCCACCAGATCTCACTCAAATATTTGGTTTGTTGCAGCCCACATCTGATAGAAGACATTATGTTACAAAGTGTCAACTTCCAAATGAGGGATTTGTATGTAAAAGATGTGGGAAAAGCTATCGTTGGAAGAAGTCCCTTTATAATCACGTGAAACTGGAGTGTGGCAAGGAGCCACAGTTCCAGTGTCCCTACTGTCCTCATCGTGCCAAGCTGAACTGGAATCTCCAGAAACATATCCGATTGAAGCATCCTTATGAGAAAGTGTGACTTTACTAGAATTACAAGTGTTCGGCAGAATTTTCGGGGAAGGTCTCTTAGAAATGTGGACCTAGGAACACTAAGGAGATGAAAGGGTAGCATTGAAATTGAAAACAGGAAGGTAGAGGGTGTTCATTTGGAAACACAATCGGGCTTTACAATGCAGTGTAATGGTTAATAATGCTGTACTCAGCGTACAGTGCAGTAGGGTGCTAAGATTACTCCTTTAGAGTGCAAATGATTTGCGATCAGAATATTGTTCTAGAATGAGAATTCTTTGCGCAGAAATCAGGCGTGTCTTGCCTGATGAAAGCTTCACACTGTACACTCAGTTGTGACACACGGAACATGACATGGCTCTCTGCTTGCTTGGTTGGTAACATTAACTGCTTCTAATATAGAAGTCCCAACAAGATGCACATGTTACAGAGTTTATTTTGTCTGACGATTGCTCTACATGTTTCGGGTATCATTATCACCCATCTTCAGGAGC
>JGI20169J29049_11449136_pt1 | contig 11161 bp, 5 predicted proteins | sample TergutNc150P1_FD_29049 | JGI IMG/M metagenome (IMG submission 29049) | reverse complement strand
AAAAAAAAAAAACAAAGAAAGCAATGACGAAGGTGATGCAGATGATGTGAAAGAAGATGGGGTGTCTCATGCCAAAGGATTAGCAGTCCTTGAAACATCATGACACTCCACAGCGAAAAGAAGAAAGAGGCAACCCAACCGATGCTCTGCTCCTCAAAAGATAGCATGATTTTACAGCAAAGAAGCCATCACAACTTCAACAGCAAACTAGCCTTAAAGCCTTTTTTGTAACATCAATGAGAGAGAAGGTTTTGATTTCTGTACAATGTAACGTAATAATGTATACTCCATTATTATTCTACTACTGTACTATTGTATACACTAACATTCTAATACAATGTTGTATATACACAGTATACATTAATACAATGTATTATATATACGTAATCAAATTTTCTAAATCGTAATTATCTGTGCAGTCCAAGCATTTCAATAATATGAGGCACGCTTGGCTCTATTCACCTCAAACTATGGAGATTTTACTGTACAAAAAATGTAGGTTTTACCTCTATATCTGATGCAAAATTTGAATGCTTGGTGTTTTAGAATAAACACAAATATGTAATATAATACAAATTATAAACACAGTAACACATTCTGCATGTGGAATTATATTCCCAGAAAATGCCACATTGGATAAAACTGCATTCAAGGTAAATAAATTTCAAAAGAAAAGCAGTAATCTTTTCTGCACAATTATGCAGTCCATTTATACTGTATAAAAAAGGTGAAAAGCATGGATTAGTTGTGTCCCAACCATTTCTCTATAAAAAGCATGGATTAGTTGTGTCCCAACCATCTCTCTATAAAAAGCATGGATTAGTTGTGTCCCAACCATCTCTCTATAAAACCAGCCAAAATACAACACCAGCAGGGATGGAATGTGCAACAAACGAGTGACATTCAATTCTGTCCAACCATTATGTTTCTTGATTTGTCTGATTCAGTTCAAGAATCACTTCATTCAATGGCCTAAATTAACCTTTACATATAGGCAGGTCAGAAATGTAAGGTGACACTGTTTCTGTAATGCGACTTTTTATGGTATTATTTTGACATTACATGGCAACCAAGGCACAGATAATACTTTTCAATGCATATTTGTACTATTTTTCAACATATGCCTAGCCTAGTAAGCATCTGTTCTCCTGTGCAATGAGATTATCCACACCCCTGCAATAAAAGTTTTAGGTCATCCCCTACAGATGATGATGCATTGCATGTTGAACATCCACATTTATGGCTTACCATAATGGTGAGGCTTTAAAGGCCCATACTAAAGGTAGAAGGTCAAAGAAAGGCTGTCCCTGAACAAGGCATGAAGGCAAATGGAGGAGTGGGGGATATATCTGCACTCGTTCTTAACCACATCACTAGATGGCTGAAAGTGGACAGCTTCATACTCTGACTGCTTTACCCACTGAGAAAGTGGTCTCAGTTTCCACTTAATAGGAGGCACCAGAGAAAGCCTGAATGCCTCAACCTGCTGGGACTCAAACCACGATTCCTTGGACATCCAGCCCTTAGCCTATAATGACTATGCTATACCAACTCCCAAGGCCCCAAAACAAGAAAACAGAATAATCTTTAGATGACACACTCCCGTTGTGCTCAGATCAATAAATGTATCCGAAGGAGTTCAGCCATGCACAACACAGTTTGTGGCTTCAGTCATGAGCATGTTCACTGGAGCTGAATAAAACACCTGGCAGCAAATAATGTGTTACCTTAATTTTCAGACCTTCCTTGTACATATTTTGAGCGCTTTAATGAATTTCAATGGAAATATGATATATGGAACTTCCACTACACGTGTATTACCATGTGTGAATTCAATTCTGTTTAACCTTTATCGCATGCATCACACTATTGTGACAGCGTATGTGCACAGACCAGCAGACCCCAGTCAAAGTTTTGTCTTCGGTATCGTTATCCCGTTGTGTTACATTATTAGATTAAATTTTTTATGTTCAGAAAAAAACACAACTGATAAGAATGCAGTAAATTCACTAAATCTCTACAACATGTTTCGGCCTATTTGATTGGCCATCATCAGATAGTAGTGTAAAAGGTAAAGCAATCCCATTACAGGCCTGGACAGGCCCTGAGGGTTCTAGGAGGTTGACGCTACCAGATTTCAAGACAATCAGCACATGAAAGTGGTAAGGTTGTCAGCCCTATGCACCGGCCGCCTTTACTCCCAGGAAATATTCCCGGTACTCATTTCTGTTAAGAGGGTGAGTCAACCCCAGGGCCATAGTGCGGCCAGAAGGATTGTGTCAATGAAAAATTCCAATCACACCATCGGGAATTGAACCCGCGCAGGTAGTAGTGTACTGTACATAAAAGAGAAAATTCTACTACCTGATGACAGCCAATCAAATAGGCCGAAACATGTCACAAAAATATAGAGAATTTACTACACTCTTATCAGTTGAGCTTTCCAATAAAACCAAATCAAATTCTTTTCACTGTACATAATATTACAAATAAGTTCAAATGTGGCCACTAGTGCCTCCTGGTCACGGGGGATTAAAATTCCCTATTCTTAGACAATAATTCATTTACATAGAGAAACAAACACACTTCTGCAAATTTCCTGTCAAGTATTTACCACAGAAACACAACATCTGATCTAAAAGATGCAGGAATCCATTAGAAGAACATGTTTCATATCATATTTCCACAACACACACAATTCCAAGGTACTGTGACAACAATGCATACTTAGTACAAATAAATGACAGCATTGACTAAGGTCATATATTTCAATCATTATTTCCACCAGCCAGTGAAGAAAGGAAAGAATCAAACTCAGCACCTGAAACCCCTGTTCACAGACAGCCCTAGTCATATATAGCAAATGAAAGGGTGCACTATCCGTTTAAGACCTTTCCTCATTTATTTCCTCATCACACAATATGAAATTATTGCTCTCACGGTGATATCACTGCACAAACAAAGACAACCATCACATGTAAATGAGATACACCCTTTTTAATGCCACCCCTCATGGTGCATTGACCTCTCTCTTCATGTTTCTCATTGTAACATGACCTAAAGCCATGACCACTTTTCAGGAACAAATAAACCTTATGAACCATCATCATTTCATCACAGTATCAAGAACACATCCCATTTGTGTTGTTTTTAAACATCAAGAAACTGGGAACCATGACCGCTCAATCACTATGTGACTACCTATGGGACAGACAACCACAGGTTTGACTCCCATTAAGGCGACTCTTTCTTCATCATCACGCCTGTACCAGCTTTGGGACCAATGAGACCCTTCTTTAATATGAAGGAGCTTTCTTCCTACTACTGAAAAGCTACCAATGCAGAGCCACCTAGTTACAAGGTTAAGAAACACTCCACCATACATCTTCATAGTGCTATGCTCAAATAACTGCACCTTTACTATACCTTAACAGTAAAAAAACAGACAAGCAAATGATACACATATAAACATACGAGGGTCATACCGAAAGTCATGAGCAACGTCGCAAAGTTGGCAACTCTGCAACATCAAATGATTGAGTATCTTTTGGTAGGTAGCACCAATTACTGTCATATCTTCGAGTGAGGTATGGCGTCAGTAGCTTGCATGATGTGACCATAAAAAAGTGTTACAAAATGGCCAACAACAACGTTTCGTTTCATCAGCATGCCGTCATTGAATTTCTTGTTAATGAGGAGATTGCCACTGCTGATATTCACCACAGACTTCAGCGTGTGTATGGAGATGTGTGCATGGGTGTTAATAGTGTTAGACGATGGGTAAAACGTTTTAAAGATGGGAACACAAGCATCCAAGATCAGCCTCATAGCGGTCGCCCTCAAACAGCCTCTACTGAACCCAACAAGAAGAGAGTTGATGAAATCATTAAGACAGACGTGCAACGCTGGAAGCAATTGCAACAAAACTTGGAATATGGCACAATGCAGTTCAGGAGATTATTGGAAGCTTAGGTTATCGAAAAATTTCTCCCCATTGGGATCCACGTTTACTGACTGAAGACCATAAAGTTCAGCGAAAAGCCATCACTTCAGAAATGCTTCGAAGATATCGAGGCAGTCCTGATCTGGCACCCTCCCGATTACCATCTCTTTGGTTTTGTGAAGAATCAGATGCGAGACCAACATTACGAGATGAACAGCGCCCTCCAGACAGCTGTGCGTCAATGTCTTTGGACAGCTGGAACGGAGTTCTACCACAAGGGAATATTCAAACTTCCAGAACGGTGGGAAAAATGTGTACAGAGAAACAGGGATTATGTAGAAAAATAAGCAATGTCTATGGAGTAAGATGATGTACTTGGTTTTTACATAACAATAAATTTTAATTTATAAGAAAATGTTGCTCATTACTTTTGGTATGACCTACGTACATGTCAATGTCATTCTCCATGACAACCCAGTGACCTTCACAAAATTTCCACAAGAATATCACGTATCTACACTTTAATGGCATTGCTACTGCTTCCACTTCTGAAGTTTCTCCTCTTCCTTTGCACCCATTACTATTACTACTACTACTACTACCACCAACACCACCACCACCACAACTAATGATGATGATGATCAGGAGACAGAAATGTAATCAGGGGATAGAAATGTGATTAAAAAAATAAGCCAAGAAAATTCTAAAATAGAAAGACCTTACAATAGAAATACAACGCATGTGGAATCTAAAAACAAAGGTGATTCCAGTAATAATAGGCGTGACTGGAACCATTTCAAAGTCATTTAGAAAATATGTGAGCAACATACCAGGAAATCACAAAGTTAAGGAACTACAGTAAACAGCCATATTGGGCACTGCACACATACTTCGGAAAGTGCTAACGCAGGGATACAATACAGTCAACACAGGAACTAGCAATATACGCACCATGAATAGTTACATCAGAATAGCTGCAACACAGTGTTCCCTAGGGACATGGTTTGTCTCAGGAATATAAGCATAGATACCCTGCATAAATGAGATACCGAGGATGATGATGATGATGATGATCATAATAATAATAATAATAATCTTGATTAGACCTATAAGAATCTGGCATAGAAAAAGGTGATGGTATGGACGACAGCCAGATGAAGGACAAACTAGTTAAGGCATTTTACCATCACATCTGGCAAATTCTCAAGACAGAGTTAAACCTGAAGAACAAGATCACAGCCATCAACACCTTAGCTACACCAGTCCTAGTTTACAGCTTCGGAATAATCAACTGGCTTATGAAACTGAGAAGACAAATAAAAAAAAAAGCTTCTAATGAAAGAATCCACCACCTGAAGGCAGACGTTAATAGACTGTACATCTCAAGACAAAATGGTGGACGTGGATTAGTGGAACTGGAGTCTGCATATAGTGCTGCTATTATTGGTCTCAGTGCAGACATTAAGCAAGGCAATGATAGGCTTACCATATTGGTGCAAGAATATGATGCCAATAAAATAAAAAACTCTCTACAAAAAAAAAAGCCAATCCAGTAAAGCAAAATATATGACACAAGAAACTGCTGCCCAAAATATAAAAAATCAACCTCAGTCCAGCACTGAAAATGAGAACACAGAAGAACTCAAGAGGAAACCAACACATGGACAATTCTACCAGGACCTTGAAAGACCATCAGTAGATAGAGGAAAATCCCTGGCATGGTTATGTAGTTCAGACTTAAAGGGACAAACTGAGAGTTTAAAATGGCAGCCTGACATCAAGCACACAATACACATTATCATCAGAGAAACATCATGAAGCAACTAAATTATAGTAAATGTAGGATGTGCTATAAGGCAGAAGAACACACAAAACATATTGTTACAGGATGCACAACATTTGTGCCATCACAGTACACTAATATATAAAATACGGTGACTGGTTACATCCACTGGATGATATGTAAACATATGGAGATACAGATTACTGACAAGTACTTCAAACATATACCTGAAAGTTTCGTAAATGCCAATGGTACCACAATTATGTGGGATGTATCAGTTATCACAGATCGAACAATACTAGCAAATCGACCTGATAGAGTACTGCATGATAAAAAAAAGAGAAGACTTGACTACTGATCGATATGGCCATACCTGATGATTCAAACGTTAACATGTAAAAACTGAAAACTAAGCAAGTACAAAGACCCGGAGATCGAGGTCAGCAGGATGCGGAAAGTAAGGATAAAAACTGTTCCAGTTATAATTGAAGCAATGGGAACAATTAAGAAAGGATTACATCAAACCCTTCGGGTGCTCCCAGATCAACCGCCAGCCACAGGGCTACAGAAGGTCACATGAATGAGCACTGCACACATCATTCATAAAGTGCTGGGGTAAACTGGATTGATTTCTTGTTGAGATGTGGACTTACCGAAAGACTGCCATCTAATAAATAATAAGTGAGAATAAATTTAAAATAATAATAATAATAATAATAATAATAATAATAATAATAATAATAATAATAATAATAATAATAATAATAATAATAATAATAATAATAAGTGGGGGTTCATGGGACTTTATAGTAGGGCTGGGGCTATGATTATTATACGATTAATAAGGCCTAATACAGCATTTCTTTCAGCACTGTCACTCAACCACTTATGTTTAGTGTATATAGGTGAAAGTCAACTGCAAAAAACTGATGTCCTGTAAATATTTCACAATGTTCTCGTTCAAGTTTATCTTGCAATTGTAACTACTGAAATTAAAACACTGACAAATATGGCTCTTAAAACAGTTAGGTAAAAAGGGTTATCAAAATTCCAGCATTTCAAATGTCAAAAAAAGTTAAAGAGATTCTTGAAGTCATCCATTAAAACAACTCTGGGCTTGTAACCTCGCTGCTGCTGTCCTGTCACCATTTGGCCTAGTGGTGCTAACCCAACTCACAACATCTGGACAGGGCACAGCTCACTTGCTTTCTGTGATGCTTACAATTGTCGCAAGTATTCAAATTTAAAACAATTTCACTCATATTCTCTTAAAGAATGTACACACCTCCTAACAGAAACTTTCATTTGGGTACTTAATTTTTCTCAAAATTTCTGGATGGCTGCAGTCCTGAAGCCCTTATGGATAAAGCATCCCTGATGATGATGATGATGATAAGTAAAACAAAGAATGGCTTGGACAAGAGAAGAAATAAGGGATGTTATATGGTGCTACAATACATGTATTGTAAAAACTGGAACCATCTCAAAATCAATCAGAAAATATCTCAGCAACATATCTGGAAAGCATGACATCAAGGAACCACTAAAAACAGCCATATAGGGCACTTCGCACGTATTTCAGAAAGTACAAATGTAGAAGTAAGAAATGTTTATCACAGGAAATAGCATTAAATGTACCATAAACCACAACCACAGAACAGCTGCACTATTATATACAGAAGACACAAGGTTTGTTCCAGGTATATAATTGTAAATACACTGTATAAAGGTGATAAATAATAATAATAATAATAATAATAATAATAATAATAGACAATAACAACAACAACAATACACTACTGGTTCTTTTTCTTCACATATTAGGATAAGAAATCTGTTAAATCTCCAACTAATCTTACCCTCTTTTTCTTGACCATTCCGATTCTCTACTTCCATGGTTTTGTATTTCACTACTCATGTCATAATATCAGAACATTTAATTTCTGTTGCCTGTAATCCTGCTGTATGGTCTTCCCTTAGTATCATATACAGAAATACTGAGAGGGCTATGTTTAGATAAAAAAAATCATTTGTGCATCTTACCTAGTTCCACGTTTAAATGTTATATTTACTATGTCACAAATATGCTTTAATCCTGTCAGCTTGCACCGTGATAAAATGAACTCACCTTCATTTTGTGATTCAATCTCTTCCTGACGGCACTTCAGAATTCCATATGGAGACTGCAACAAGTTGGAAACAAAAGTTATACAACTTTGTAAGGAATGGCTATAGCCTATTGTTAAGGTCCTATCTCAGCATTTGTCTGGACAGATAAAGATAAATGATGCAAAATTTCAGTCACAGTAGCTAGGTTCTCAAAAAAGACTTCACCATCTTTAATTCAGAAGATTTCACCAGGTACCTCCACACTACACTCTTTCAGTGTTACTTCAATGCCAGCTTGCTCTGTGAGTAACAATGACTGAATAGCACGCAGCCGAAATTCCATTAATCAAATGTCCGCCAATTCGGAAATCCTGAAAATCCAGCACTTCCAGAGAGCAGTCCCAAGACTGGAAGTTTTGCTTCTTACCAGAAAGAAACTTCATTGAAGAAAGAGGCATATCTCAGAAACACATTCAAATAAGCCTCCAAGAGTGCCTGTACATCAACCCTGACCCCTTTTCTTCTTCTGCTATGAAGACTCCAGGAAACAGAAAAGGACCCTGATGACTCTAAACCAGCAGACACAGATATCCAAATGGCATACTCCCCTGATTTGTTGTACACCCCAAAGTAAAAGAGCAGAACAAAAAAATTACCTGTGAGAACTTAGGTCAGTATAGGTACCATTTGATAATCTAGAATATTAGATACTTTGGCACCTGTCCAGTCTGTTGACAGCCACATTAATAGAATTTTGCTCTCTCTCTCAGTAGAAGACATAACAGGCATAACAGTTCTAAAGCTATAATTACTGGCTACCTACAGCACAGTGTGTTGGAAATTTCCTCTTTACTTCTCTCTCTCTCTCACTGTATGTGTGTGTGTGTGTGTGTGTGCACGTGCACGCACATGTCAGCATCTGTGGTTACATGTGCCTTTCCAAAAATTCATTAATGAGTCAACAACCTAACATGAGGCAGAATGAAAGTAAATAAATTTAGACCATAAACAAAAGTATAAAACTGCTAAGTTACGTACATATTACAAACAAGTCATTATGATAAAGCACGACAGGCAGTATAGGGGTCTGTCAGTCTTACTAATGATGCAGACAACACACAAAATGACAAAAGGAGAGGCATTTCTGTTGTGGGGAAATCTGTACATGAAAATGGTAAAAAATAAAATAGCTAAATAATGCACTGCCTGTACTGCTAATGAATGCAAGATCGTTTAAATGTTCCAACAATCATCTTGGCCGCGCATATGAAGCGCATGACACTGTTTATTACAACACTGGCATTTTATCAATGGGAAATGCTAAACAGGTGCACCATAGTGTGAATAAGCAGATGTTGTGCTACTTTATCTACAGCTTGGGGTCTGACTAAATTATTATCCATGGGTACATCCACCAATGAAAACATATGCTATCTTTATTTATGATTTCTGTGGTGCTTAGGCATGGAATATCTCTATAATTGGAAGGCTGTAAGGTTCCCACAGCAGTGATGGTAAATATTAAAGTATTGTGGGATATGACACCGTGAAAATTGGTAAATATTTACTGATGTTTTGAAGAGGCTCACTGCCTCCACCTTCAGGGCAGTCCACAGACAGCAAGCTCCTCTGACATGATGGCAACAATGTAGCAATCTACACAACATCATACCCCAGAAGGCCTGAATCTTCACATCAACTCTTCTGCCAGAAAAGCATATCCCAAGTTATTTTCCTATTCCTTCAAACAGTAAATGAAACTGACAGATGTGTGTTGAAGTACAAACTGCAGTAGCCCATCGGCCATCCAAACTATACAGGGGGGAGGGTAGGTCTGGTTTACCCAGTAATGCAGACCACAAAGCAGGAACTCCAAAGTATAGGCAGAACACAAAAATCTTCACTCATTGCTACTGTAAAATTCCCTGAAGCAGAAATACTGTACCTAAAATAATAATAATAATAATAATAATAATAATAATAATAATAATAATAATAATAATAATAATATAATGTAACAACCATTTTAATGCAAAATACTATGCTGTTGTTGGCATGAAACTATCTGTACCACCCAGGGAACCGGATTACTGAGGGGTCCTATATACAATTTGAGCATGCTAAAAATAACTGGTCCTACTGTTTCTTTGTATCATAGTTGACAATCCAATGGTGCATTAAGTTGTAACTACACTGCAGCTTTCTCCACTTCCAGGTTTCTGGGTAAGAGTTAATACTGTGTGCTTCCTCTTGTCAGCAGCACCACGTTTACTCATCTTGGAATCTTTGTAAACCTTTATAACAGCTCATTGGGCTCAATATATTCCAGACAACAATAGACAAAGTCACAGAATCTGCATGCATAATGTATATTATAGATGGCAAAACATCCAGTTTCGAGACTATTTCCCTCAAATGCTGAAATGCCAAGTTTTCCAGGGTATCAGCATCCAGATCAAAGAAATTCTACTGTGATGTGCATGAGATATTGAATTTAAACTCATTCTTATACTGTCCCCATCACATAAATAACCTTCATTATCATTCTTTCATTACCTGACATTCTTTTCTTGCAAATGAAGTGTGTCAGAAGTTATGTAATAAGTCTATACAGCAACAAATTAGAATAGTTTTATAGAGGAGATGCAGAAGGAAGCAAGCAAGCTACTTTAACAAGGCTGGAAATGCAGTTGCCAAAAAATCCTGTGTTCTGTACATTTTATTAAGCTTTTTCTATCCCTTTCATAACATGATTAATGGTTTATTGTAAAATACATACAGTAAATTTGTGATCATAAGCAGACTTTATTACGAATCACTATGGCTAGAAACTGAAATTACACAACAACCCTCATCCTCCCATGTGGAATTTTAAAAATATCTGTCCCAACAGTTTAGGTGCTAATACTAGACCAAAGACAGGCACACAAAGAAACAAGCACTATATTCCATGAATTTGTACCCGGACATCTGGTCTAAAATTTCATCAAAATGATACAGCTTTTGAGTCATGAGATAACACACCAAAACAATTAATTATCTCAAAATAAACAGACTACTTGTGTGGAAGGGGGGAGTTACAGCACACAATACATGTTCCATTTATCTACACAACTTCTATTTCCAACATTTTTAGCTGCATTAATTATTTTGAGATTTACACTCCAGAAGCACAGATAACAGCACGCAGACCTTCATATATATAGTCCACTAGGAGGGGTACCCGGCGTTGCCCGGGATGACCAATGGCGAAACCGGATAGCAATTTTGTGTATTATACTTGTATAACAAAAAAGGGGAGACGTAATAAATTGTGGAAATGTATC